>Ga0209396_1000107_pt1 | contig 110681 bp, 101 predicted proteins | sample GOMGulsemesocosm_6_FD_184638 | JGI IMG/M metagenome (GOLD analysis project Ga0209396, IMG submission 184638) | Methane-oxidizing microbial communities from mesocosms in the Gulf of Mexico - GOM8C Gulf of Mexico (SPAdes) (version 2) | ecosystem: Environmental > Aquatic > Marine > Cold seeps...
AATCAAGGTCAAACTAAAAGGCCTGACTCCGATAGAGCATCGAAATCAGGCCTTACTGGCCGCTTAATAACAGTGTCCAACTTTATGGGGTCACTTCACAATGCAGGCCTTTTTTGGTTTAATACGCTGACGTTAGTCTGACATGCGCATGTCGATATTATTGATTGGATAGCCGCGTTCTTTATAAAACTTATAATGCAGTCGCGTCGCGGTTAAAACAGTATCTTGTTGGATTACAATTTCGAGCAGGCGTTTATGGCGGGCAAACGTTGCCGGAATTTCACTGGCTAGGTTAACCAGAACATCAAAGTTTGGCGGCTGCTGATTGCCAAAGCCAATGTGCACGGGGCAATTCTCTTCCAAGGCGTCAGCAGAGAGTAAACCATGAGGAATAAAGCTATTATCGCGATAGCTCCAGAGTAACTCATCAAAGGCCTTTGCTTGGTCTGCAGTGTCGAAATGAATATAAACCTTACAACGGCTGCGGTAGGCTTTTTCAACTAAGCGGCAAGTAAAGTCTAATCTTTGCTGCGGCTCTTGGGCGGATAATATATAGAAGTCGATATCAGTCATGGCGGCATTGTAGCAGAATAAATTCGCCGCTCGTATCTTAGTTAGCTTTTCAAATGGGGACGTTAACTTTGTAAATGGGGTAGTTGTTCATTATTTTTTAACTTATGCAGCTCTGCCTGCTCCGCTTTTTGTCGTTCTTCCCATTGTAATTCACCAATGAGTCGGTCGAGGAAGCGTTGTCCCGTGCCTGAAATAAGATTAAAAGCAAAACCTACTTGGGTATTTCCCTCTTTTGTCGCGACCACATGGCGCGCAACAAGGCTGCAATCCATATTATTCTGATCATTAAATTTAATACGAGCAACAGGGAAGTCCTGAATCGTTTTTAGTTGCTCTACACAATCACCTTTGAACAACGCTTTAAAACCACTGGACGATAGGTCGGAAAGTTGACCGACTAGGTTGTCGACATCCTCTTCCATCTTCAATTTGACTAAAATTTGATGGGCGGGTGAAATCATCACACGATAGGCCGTACGGCGCTGTAAATAAAGCACTTGGGTAGGGAATTCAACGCGGTATTGTTCGTTCGCGGGTTGATACTTGATCCTACCCTTCATATCAAATTCAATCTTGACCCCTTGGCTATCGGCAAGCACGGAGAAACGGCTACCGGATCGAATCAATTCGTTACCCTTCTGCGGCACTACTTGATCAAGAAAAAAACTGCTATTTTTGAGGTTGGCATGAGTAATTGCGGAGGTGAATTTATCATCACTACCTTCTATATTGATGAATACGGGCTGTTTCATTAATATGATTTTTCGTAATGCGCCATAGACATCTTCAGGGGTCTCTAGGTAATACTCGTCATTACTATCTACTTCCATTTTGTCCTCTTTCATACTTTCTTATGTCATCCTTTTCTCGGGGGTCTCTGTATTAGCTTATCTAGGCTTTTGCGTAGCCCAAACCGGTCGAACTGCCTTGAGATTGTCCACTCTTAGTATATAAATTAGGCGTATTTTTCTGTCCACGCAAGATTTTCATTAAACTTTGTGTTCTTTGGCGGGCAGTCAGTACGATAACAGAGAGTATGTCTGTTAAGCGGCGATTCTCGATAAACTGATCGGCAAGTTGTTGCCATAAAGCGGCTAGACTTTGATTCTCCTCGTCACTTTTAGATTGTAATAGTGGATGTTGGCAGCAGTGTTTATTTAGAGGAATCTGTTGTTCTTGTAGCCAGTTACAGCGTACTTGGCTTAGGTCTTGAAGGCGGCTGAGCTGCTCTATTTTTATATCTTGTAGCTCGCCTAGTGCCTTAATATCGGGTGGGTCTAGTAAATCACGCTCTTCACAAAGGAGTCTATGCAATGTGCTCGCGAGTTCTAATTCTTGGCTAAGTTGCTGACTGAATATCTGATGTAAATTGGCCACGGTGACTCCAAGGATTAATTAAGCTTTCCTTCGAAATCAAGCATTTTTCCTGCCAACTGTTGGTAATCTATTTTATATTCACCGCTGTCAATAGCATTACGGATGCGATCGATGGTTTTATCATCGACATCTGGCATCTTACTAACTTCCGCTTCAATCTGCTGAATGTTCATGCTGCGGCTGCTCAGTTTGACCTGATCACTAGTACTAACACTGCTCGCAGTCTTAGTATTTTCTTCAGTTTTTTGGTTTTGTGGGCTGGCGGCGTCGGTTTTCGTTCTACCTCCGGCATCAAGACCACTTGTTAACTTATTGATATTCATGGATATTTCTCCAAGCCATTGCATCTTGTTAGACTCCTACAGGTTATTGTATCGGCAATTGCCGTTAGAACTTTAATCTTTTTATCAAAAAAACATCAATCGATCAAAACCAAATCTGCGTCAACAATAGTGCCGAACAGAACCTTGTTGCTACTGCTATTTTTAACCTTGATTTTATCGCCTTTACGTCCCTTTTTTAACGCGGTGCCTTTCATGTTGACCGCGAATCCTGGGCGCTCAGCTCTTAAGGTGACGTATTGTCCACGTTTTATAATAATGGGCAGGTTTATCATGCTGGGACTTATGGCGGTCCCTGCTTTAAGTGAGCGCTTACTAATGTTGCCAATAATACCTTTTATATCCGTGAAATAACCGCGTTGTAAGTCACCGATATTACGCTGCTGCAGCACAATACTGGCACTGTTAATGCGCTGCCCCCGTGATAAATGGTCACGTAAAACCACCACGTCACGCCAAACTTCAATATCTGCACTTAGCATCAGCGACCAACTAGAGCGGTGTGGGCAGCTAACTTGAATACTATTACGACCAAGTTTTAATACGTTAATTGGCTTGACCTCTAAAGGACTCCGGCAGGTAGGGCTTTTATATCCCTGCGGAATGCCTGAAATAATGACCTTACTGGTAGCATCAGTGCGCAGCCCTAATGTCTGCCACTGATTTAACACATTATTGCCAATACTTTGCTCTAAGTGATCAGGCCTAATGTCGTTTGCTTGGCTCAAGGGTGAACTAAGATAAGAGAGAACCAAGACAAATATATATCGCTTAATGAATCTTTCGCTTCTGCTATTCATTTATCCATTCTCAACTATGCTCAAAACAGTAAGCCATTTTTGCTGTGTCACTTTTACGACACTTTGATTGATTTATATTTGATACAGCAAACGCCATGCCGAAGGCGTTAGAGTTAGGAGATATTTATGGCAGGACTCATGGAATCCGTAGATCAGCGAACCCAGCTAGTGGGAGCGAATCGCTTGGAGCTTCTATTATTCAGAATGGAAGGTCCGCAGATTTACGGAATTAATGTTTTTAAAGTAAAAGAAGTTTTGCAGTGTCCGAAGTTAACGGTTCTACCTCATAGCCACCCTGTTGTTCGTGGTGTCGCGCCCTTACGTGTGGGCACTCTGCCAATTATGGATCTGAGTATGGCCACGGGTGGCCCTAGGGCTGGTGACTTGACGAATGCCTTTGTCATTATTACCGAGTACAACTTAAAAACTCAAGGCTTCCTAGTGGCGGGCGTTGAACGCATCGTCAATATGAATTGGGGTGATATTCATCCACCTCCCAAGGGGACAGGTCGAGAACATTATTTGACCGCAGTCACGGAGGTTGATGGCAAGCTCGTCGAAATTATCGATGTTGAAAAAGTATTGGCTGAAGTTTCCCCAATGAATGAAGCCATGTCGGAAGATGTAGTGAGTGAGAAGGTGGCTGAAGAAGCGAAATCGTTGCATGTATTGATTGTGGATGATTCTAAAATTGCGCGTAAACAGGTTACTCGTTGTTTAGAAGCCGTCGGCGTTGAGGTTACTGCGTTAAATGATGGATTACAGGCGTGGAATCATGTGCAGGAGTTAGCGGATTCAGGTGTGCGTATTCAAGATAAATACTTGATGTTGATTTCAGATATAGAAATGCCTGAAATGGACGGCTATACCTTGACTACCAATATTCGTAGTGATGCCCGGATTGCAGACTTTCACATTGTTCTACATACCTCGTTAAGTGGTGTCTTTAATAAAGCAATGGTTGAAAAGGTCGGTGCGGATGGTTTCATTTCGAAATTCAATCCCGACATTTTGGGTGATGTCGTGGTGAAGCGAATTGAAGAATATACCAAAGCTAAATAATGCTAATTAATAAATGAGCGAGTGAGTGAATGAGTTTTTCGATTAGTGCTACGGAATACGTTCAATTTAAACAAAAGCTAGAGCAATATAGCGGCATTATGCTGGGTGACAATAAGGAATATTTGATCACCAGTCGCCTTAGGCGTTTATTAGAAAGTGAAAAGCTTACTAATTTAACGGAGCTAGTTCAGGCAATGGATCGCAATTTGAAACTGAAAGAATCGGTTATTGATGCCATGACAACCAATGAAACACTGTGGTTTCGTGATGATCATCCTTTCAAAATATTCCGTGAAAAACTGTTGCCAGAACTTGCTAAAACTCGGCGTCCTTTAAGAATTTGGTCGGCCGCCTGCAGTACTGGGCAAGAACCATATTCATTAAGTATTGCGATTGAAGAATACAAACGCATGAATCCTGGGGCCTTAATGGGTGATGTTAAAATTATTGCGACTGACATCTCGCCTACGGCACTGGCGATCGCCAAAGAAGGTGTGTACCCGCAGTTAGCGTTAAAGCGAGGTATGGGGGATGTTCATCTAAAGCAGTATTTTAAGCAGCAGGCTGATGATGAATGGAAAATTAATGATGAAATTAAACGCCGCATAGAATTTCGTTCGCTAAACCTACAGACGAGTTTCAGTCTATTAGGGAAGTTTGATATTGTTTTTTGCCGTAACGTTTTGATTTATTTCTCAGCTGATTTCAAACTGGATATTCTTAAGCGTATTCATGGCACCCTTAATAGTGAGGGGCAGTTATTTGTCGGCGCTTCAGAAGCGGTGAATAATTTATCTGATTTTTATAAAATGCAGCAATTTAATCCTGGGATCTCGTATCAAGCGAAATCTGTTGCCGCTGGTAAGAGGTAAGCGCTTGCCGCTTACCTCTTTTTAATCCTATTTTAAGTCCCTTCGTATTCAATTTACTACTTGCTACTCAGCTAAGCTATTGAAAAATAAGCAATAATATTTAATCCGAAAGTTGGTATGGCCCTTGCTCTAACTCTTACATGCACATTTGCGAAGAGAGTTAAGTTATGGGTTCAATCAATTTCAACAATGCTTTAGGGGTTCACCCCGATGCCATGTTATTACGCGGTAAGCGTGCAGAAATATTGGCCAATAACCTAGCTAACTCTGATACCCCTGGATTCAAAGCCCGCGATATTAACTTCCAAGCGATGTTAGCGAAAGAAACTCAAAGCGGTATGGCAATGAGTTCTACCAATAGCGCACATATCTCCGGCAGTTCCAGCCAATCTAACGAACTTCTATTTCGTAATCCATCGCAACCATCCATTGATGGCAATACGGTCGATACCCAATTAGAGCAAACCATCTTTTCCCGTAATGCCATGGACTATAACTCCAGTTTTGAATTTTTAAATGGAAAATTCAAAGGCCTTAAATCTGCGATCCGAGGAGAATAATTATGTCATTAGGTAATATTTTTGATATTGCAGGTTCGGGCATGAATGCACAATCCATTCGCCTTAATACCACCGCCAGTAACATTGCTAACGCAGAGAGTGCGAGTAGCAGTATTAATGAAACCTATCGTGCTCGTAAGCCCTTTTTTGCGGTGATGCATAACGAATTCTTGAATGTGAATAAAGATAATGAATTTCATAGCCGGGGTGATGAGATCGGTGCCGGTGTCGAAGTGAAAGGCATTGTCGAAAGTGATGCGCCCTTGCAGCCGCGTTTTCAGCCAGATCATCCGCTAGCGAATGAAGAAGGCTATGTGTATTACCCGAATGTGAACGTGGTGGAAGAAATGACCGACATGATGTCGTCTTCTCGCAGCTATCAAATGAATGTTGAGGTACTGAAAACAGCGAAACAAATGCTGCAACGTACCTTGATGTTGGGAGAATAAATATGTCGACAATTGATAATTCAAGTGCGGCTACCGGTGTATTAGATCAATATTCGAATGCAACGAAGAACGCAGAGAAACCGAAAACCAATGAGATGGGGCAGGATGAGTTTTTGAAACTTATGATTGCCGAGTTGAATAATCAAAACCCGTTAGATCCTCAAGATAACGGTGAGTTTATTGCCCAGCTGGCCCAGTTTTCGACGGTTGAAGGTTTGGATAAATTAAATAATACCACTGAGACTATGTCAGATGGTATGCGCTCTAGCCAAGCCTTGCAGGCATCCTCCTTAGTGGGCCAGTCGGTCATTGTTGAAGGCAATGAAGTGGGGCTGCTACTTAAGCAAGGTATTGTTAGTGGCTATAGTGAATTGCCAGAGTCTGCGACTGATTTGACACTCAGTATTGAAGACGAAAATGGTCAGCTTTTAGAGCAAATATCATTAGGAAATCATGCCGCAGGAGAGATGTCGATCCGTTGGGATGGCTTGAACTTAATGAAAGATGGCGAGATTGTGGAACTAGATTATAGCCAACTAAACCGCCAAGAATTTTATGTCGACGAAGATGGCGAACAAATTTTGGATGAGGCAGGAAAGCCGATTCTTGTGCCTTACCCGCCAGGTGAATACAGCTTTAAAATCAGTGGCGGTGTTGCTGGAAAAACCGAAGAATTTACAACCTTGATGAGTGCTCGAGTTGATAGTGTCAGCTTAAGTCCTACTGGGGCTGCCACGCTTAATCTTGCCGGTGGCAAGCGAGCGGCAATAGATGAAATCAAACAGATTGTTAACGAATAATTGTAGCGTCGTGGAGAAATTATTATGAGCTTTAATATTGGATTAAGTGGTATTCGCGCGGCTTCTACAGATTTGGAAGTCACCGGTAATAACGTTGCCAACGCAAGTACCACCGGCTTTAAGCAATCTCGAGCAGAGTTTAGTGATGTTTATACTAGTACCCTGCTGGGGACGGGCAGTAAACCAGTGGGTAGTGGTGTTATGGTCGAAAATGTTCGCCAGCAATTCAGCCAAGGTAATATCAGCGGCACTGAAAATGCTTTGGATATGGCGATTGATGGTAATGGTTTTTTTATTCTGGAAGATCGAGGATCCATCTCTTATACCCGAGCAGGTCTATTTGGCTTAGATAAAGATGGCTATGTTGTGGCAAATAATAATGCGCGGGTGCAAGGGTTTGATGCTAATAGTGATGGGGTAGTTAGTGGTGTACTAGGTGACCTTCAAATTCAAGTAGGGAACCAAGCGCCTGCATTAACAAGTCGAGTATCGGCAATTTTAAATCTGGCAGCAACTGAAAAGGTTCTCCAGGAACAGGGGTTGCAGCTGGATGCTAACGGCTTAGCGATAGGTGTGCCAGACTCTGGAATCATTGAATCAACATCCTCTACTCTTGTTTCAGCAGGCCAACCGACCACAGCAGGGACTCCAGCCTTATTAGATTGGACTGCAAATACCGGGGGGATTTCGAATCCAGCCACAACCACGGTAGCTGACGTTGCTCTTGCTGGCACAGTAGCCGTTGCAATCATTTCATTTGATATTGGTGATGGCAATGGCTCGCAGCCGGTCAATCTCCCTGTAATAACCGCGGGTTCTACGGTGGGTACCGTAATTACTGGAATTCAAACGGCAATAGATGCTGTTTTTGGCTCGCAGGAACTGACCGCGTCCGTATCGGCAACAGGTGAATTAGTTATCTCTAGAGCGGGAATTAATGGCACAAATGGCACAAGTTTTACGAGTACGAATACCAGTTTTGAAGCCGTATTTGGAACCCCTGCCGCGGGTGTTCAAGCAGGCGTTGCAGGTTCAAATTTATTTGTTGGCTCTACTCCCATAAGCGCTGATTTTCGTTCAATACCAGGAACATCGACGACCACAAGAACGACAGCGACACCGCCATTAAATATTGTTATTGCTAATCTAGGCGCACCACATCAGTTGACCGCTGATAATGTGATTGGAACATTAGATGTTAGTACGGCAGGAACCAATGTATTAGCATTTAATATTGCGACAGAAGGAGGACATACTTACCCTATTAATTTAAGTGAACTTGTATGGGCAGCGCCAACAGCATCATTGCCAGCACTACCTGCGGTTCCTCCAGCGGATTATACCACCGTGAGTGCGACAGAAATGGTTGCTGAAATTAACCGTCAAATTACCGCAACTGCCGGAGCAGGTAATGAGCAAACATTCGCTGTGATTGTTCCTGCCACGGGTAAAATAGAATTTCAGGCTCAGGTTGGTGTAGGTCAAGCGGCTAATGGTGACTTTGTACAAATTGCAGATAATGCCGCTTCTTCGTCGGTTTATAACCTCAATAATTTAGGATTTATCAGCACAAACCGTATTGATCAAGGTATTGAACCGGTCGTCGCGAATAATGTATTTGATTTGGCAGTGACAAGTACCTCTGGTAATGCCGCAGGACCCTTTACAATTACCATACCACCTAGCAATTATGCCAGTCTTGATGATGTGGCAGTAGCAGTACAACAGCAAATAGATGTTTATATTGGCGCAACAGGCTTGAATGGTAAAGTGACCGTAGCGGCCGTGGGTGGGCAGTTAGTATTTACTAATACTAATACGGGTGCTGGTGAAGGTATAGCAGTCACTCCGACAGGGGGGGCTGCAGGTATACCGTCCATGAATGCATTGGGATTAGACAGTCTGTTTGCTGTGACCGGCCAAGATGAAGTTGATAAAGCCAATAGTTTTCGCATAAATTTAACCGTTCCAGCGCCTGACTCAGATAATCGATCAGGTTCCGTGTTGGTCACATTAGATGAAGATTATCGTTCAGTGCAACAACTTGCGACCAGTATCAATCGTCAATTGAACAGTCAGAATTCTGATGATTATATTGGTATTCGTGCGCAGGCGGTTGAAATTTCCCCTAAAGTTGTTCCACCTCAATTCACTTTAGAAATGGTGGCGGTTGAGGAAGGGGAGGCATCAATCATTAGTATTTCGGATATTACCGCCTCAGGCCAGGATATTTCATCAGAGCAGTTGTTTGCTATTTTACAAACGAATCCGGCTGATGGCAGTTTATTAACCACGGGTATCGAGGGCGTCAATAATCAATACCCTGAACAAAGAGTGACCTTGATTGATCCTGATGGCAATGAAACCATCGTGACCATACCCGAAGGGACGGAAGCGAATGTGACAGCCAGTATTTTTAATGATCAACCGGGCTTAACTGCGACCGCAAATACCGTTATGACGATTCCCTTATCGAGTTATAACAATCCCGGTAATACCATGAAATTGACTGTGAATGGTCAAGTACTCACGTCAACGACTCTGCCAGAAATCGCTGAAGAAATCGCAGGCTATCGTGGCACGACGATGCCAGGTTTTAAGGCCGAAATAAGTGCAGCTGGAGACCTTATTATTACCAATGAAATTGGCCGTGATGTGAAGGTTGAAATTGATAGCGCGTCGCCAACCGATAGCCTGGTTGTGTTGGGAGCGGTTAATACGGGTCCGGTAGTTTTAGGTGGCACGGCAACGGCCGCGACTGCAGCCGCAGTGGGCGGTAGTATAGCGTTCACATTAAATGAGGGGTACAAAATGCAAGATCCTCAACCGGTAGTTTCTGGCCTTTTTGGAGCATTAACCGAGGATGAATTTACCCCGATTGTTCTTAACTCGTTCGACCCGTTAGATCAAAATACGTATAACTATGCGACCTCCACGACTATTTACGACAGTCTAGGTGTTGAGCATGTGATGACTGAGTTTTTTGTTAAAGAGCCTCTGGATGCAAACCGTCCTAATGAGCAAAATATTTGGGCCATGTATGTCACTATCGATGGCGCAAACGTGGGTGACCCTGATGCAACACTGCCTTTCCCTGAAAACTTGATTCCAACTGCCGCGCGCTATGAGCTTTTCTTTAATCAAGATGGAACCTTGGATGAAAATGCAACCGGGGATATTTACATTACTAACTGGGATCCTATTGATCCCAATGGTGACCCTACAGGGGCTTTTTCATCGGTGAATGTTTTAGAGGGGGGATTACCCTTAACGGATCCGGCTTCGAACTCAAATTTTGAGATTATTCTGGATGGATCTACCCAGCATGGTAAGTCAAACTCGGTCAGTGAAGTGAACCAAAATGGCTATACCACCGGTCGCTTGGCCGGCTTAGAAGTTGATCAGGAAGGGGTTATGTTTGCTCGATATACTAACGGTCAAGCACAAGTACTGGGGCAAGTTGCCTTGGCAAACTTCCGTAATCCAGAAGGGCTAACGCCTTTAGGTGATACCGGTTGGGCTGAGTCCTTTGAGTCGGGTGTCGGCACAGTCGGCTCTCCTAGAACGGCATCATTTGGACAAATACGATCATCGGCTTTGGAAGACTCCAATGTAGATATCTCGGAAGAGCTGGTGGGGTTAATTATTGCGCAGCGAAATTTCCAAGCGAGCGCGAAGACCATTGAAACGATGGATCAAGTGACGCAAACCATCTTGAATATCTGATGGCTTTATAAATCAGTTATCCCGCTAGCTCAGCGGCAAGCTTTCTCGACTAATGCAATATTAGGCGGGCTGAGGTTGCCGTTTTTTATTGCCGCTTATTTCAATAAACGCATGAATTCATTTGAAAGTGCTCTCTAGCCCCTGCTATTAAAGAATATTTCACTTTTGGCACCTACCTTGCAATACCTCTAACTAATAGTAATACGATTAGAATTAACGTTGCAGGAGTTAGGTTATGGATCGCGCATTATACATTGCCATGTCCGGTGCCAAGCAAAATGTAGTCAGCCAAACAGCTCACTCAAATAACTTGGCCAATGCCAGTACCACAGGTTTTCGATCTGATTATACCCAGTCGCGGGCTCAGCCTGTATTTGGTGATCATTTCCCCAGTCGTGCTTTTGCTATGGCAGAACGTCCTGCCAGTGACTTTCGTCAGGGGCCTTTGCAAGAAACAGGTCGTCAGATGGATGTGGCTATTGAAGGACCTGGCTGGTTTGTGGTGCAGGGAGCTGACGGTGAAGAAGCCTATACCCGTGCTGGTGATTTATCGGTTGATCCACAAGGGCGTTTAATGAATGCCCGTGGTTTGCAAATAATGGGAGATGGCGGGCCTATTATTATCCCACCATTTGAAACGATTGAGTTTGCTAAAGATGGCACTATTTCAATTCGTCCTCAAGGTGAAGGCGCTGAAGCCGTTGCCGAAGTGGTGCAAATACGTTTGGTGAATCCTGATGGGAAAACTTTGGAAAAAGGCACAGACGGTTTATTTCGAATACGAGGCCGACAGCCGGGTGATCCTGGTGCCAATGTTGATCCTAATATGTCAGTAGTGAGTGGTTTTGTAGAAGGCAGTAATGTCAATGCAGTGACAGAGCTAACTCAAGTATTGGCGATGAATCGTCAATATGAAATGCAAATAAAACTGATGAAAGCAGCCGACGAAAATGGTGCGGCAGCAACGCAACTATTAAGTGCGCAATAAGGGGTGATGTATGCATACAGCATTATGGGTCAGTAAAAGTGGGTTAGAGGCGCAAGACCTTGCGTTAACTGTAGTATCTAACAACTTGGCAAACGTATCGACCACGGGCTTTAAAAAAGATCGCCCAGTATTCGAAGATTTGCTCTATCAAATTCAACGTCAGCCTGGGGCAAACTCATCAGCTGATACGCGTTTACCTTCAGGTTTACAGGTCGGTACGGGTGTGCGAACCGCAGGCACGCAAAAGGTATTTACGACCGGTAGCATGCAGCCGACGGATCAGCCTTTAGATATGGCGGTTAACGGCCGAGGTTTTTTTCAAATTCAAATGCCCGACGGAACACTTTCCTATACACGTGATGGTACTTTTCATATCAATGCGGAAGGTACGATTGTGAACGTGAATGGCTATGTGCTGGAGCCACAGATTGATATTCCTGAATTGACGAATCAATTAACCATTAGTAAAGACGGTATCGTACAAGCGACATTGTTTGGCGAGGTAGCGCCGCAAGAGTTGGGTCAAATTGATTTGGTTGATTTTATTAACCCTGCAGGTCTGCAATCAACAGGCGGCAATCTGTATAAAGAAACAGCGGCAAGTGGTGCGCCAAATGTAGGGGTAGCAGCCAATGATGGTTTTGGTGCGATTGAGCAAGGTGCATTAGAAAACTCCAACGTTGAAGTAGTTGAAGAGCTAGTGAAAATGATTACGGTACAGCGCGCTTATGAAATGAATTCGAAAGTGGTTTCAGCAGCGGATCAGATGTTGCAGTTCTTAACTCAGAATACTTAACTGGCTATCAGAGTTTTAGAGCAATATTGTAAATTGATTTATAAAATTTAGATAACGAGAGCGGAGAACTAGTATGAGCATTAATAAATTTATAATTCCCGCAAGGATGAACTTAGCGGCGATCACAATGACTCTGGTAACAATAGTTGCTTCTGGATGTAGTAGTGTGCCTTTGGAAAAAGATGTCTATCCGAACGATCCGGAATACGCCCCAGTGCCGTCTTCATCATTACAGGCGGCGCCAAGCATCAATGGTTCGCTGTATAAATCAAATTACAGCTTGAGTTTATTCTCCGACCAGCAAGCGACGCAGGTGGGTGACATTATTACGGTGATTTTTGATGAGCAATATAATTCATCGAAATCGGCAGAAACAAAATCGCAAAAAGATTCGAATAATACTGCAACCCCCACCAGCATTTTAAATACAGTACCAGGGTGGAAAAATTTAGGATTGGATATAGACCTTAGTCATAAGCGTTCTTTTAAGGGTAAAGGTGATGCTGATAGAAGTAATAGTCTAAGTGGCACGATATCTGTAACAGTTTCAGACATCTTACCGAGTGGTGTTTTACAAATACGCGGTGAAAAGTGGTTAACCTTGAGTGAAGGTGACGAGTACATTCGCATTATTGGTTTGATTCGTCCGCAAGATATCACCCCACAAAACACAGTTATGTCTAGTAAAGTCGCGGATGCACGGATTAAATTCGGAGGCCGCGGTAACCTCAATAACGCGACCAAAGAAGGCTGGTTTGGTCGTATGACAAACAGTCCTTGGTGGCCTTTTTAAATCAATAAATTTGCCCGTGTAGAGAACGTTGAAGTGGTGAGGGAGAGTTGTCGTGAATAATTTGACTGAAAATGGGCTTAGGAAAATATATATGATGATTATTTGGCGCTTTATCGTATTCGTACTTTTAACCTTACCGATGGTTTTAAATACGGCTTATGCTGAGAGAATTAAAGACATTACTTCGATTGCTGGTGTGCGCAGCAACCAGTTGATTGGCTATGGCTTGGTGGTTGGCTTGGATGGCAGTGGTGACAAGGCGCCATTCACGACACAAACCTTTAAGAATATGATGGCTGAATTTGGTATTACGATTCCTAATGGTGTCGACCCAAAATTAAAAAATGTCGCGGCGGTATCAATCACCGCCGAGATGCCAGCCTTTATTAAACCCGGCCAACGTATCGATATTACAGTTTCATCGATTGGTAACGCGAAAAGTTTACGCGGGGGCTCATTACTATTTGCCCCTTTGAAAGGTGCGGATGGCCAGGTGTATGCATTAGCACAAGGTAATTTAGTTGTCGGTGGTTTTGGTATCGAAGGTAAGGATGGTTCGAAAATTACAGTTAACGTGCCCAGTGTTGGCCGTATTCCCAATGGTGCAACGGTAGAGCGCGCGATACCGAATGCCTTTGGTCACGGCGACAGTTTGGTTTTAAACTTGGACCAAGCAAACTTTACAACGGCAAGGCATATCATTGATACATTGAATGATTTATTAGGCCCAGGTACGGCGGAAGCGTTGGATGGGACCTCTATTCGAGTCAGTGCACCACGAGATTTAAGCCAGCGTGTTTCGTTTTTATCAGTGATCGAAAATATGGAAGTTAAGATGGGTGACCCGCGCGCGAAAGTCATTATTAACTCCCGCACAGGCACCATAGTGATGGGACAGCATGTGAAGATTGCTCCGGTAGCCGTGACTCACGGTAGTTTGACGGTGACAGTGCAAGAGAACTTAGAAGTGGTTCAACCCAATGCCTTGGCTGATGGTGAAACTGCAGTTGTTCCTAAAACGGATATTACCGCGGAGCAAGAAAATAATCGAATGTTTAAATTTGCCCCAGGGGTTACTTTAGACCAAATAGTTCAAGCGGTTAACGAAGTGGGTGCAGCTCCCGGGGATTTAATGGCTATACTAGAGGCACTGAAACAAGCGGGTGCGCTAAAGGCCGAGTTAGTTGTAATTTAGTCGCTAGGGAAAATGGTAATTAAGTAATGACAGTCTCAACCCCATTATTAGATGAAATTGAAGCGCTATCGGCGGAAATTCATTCCTTGTTAAAGCAAGGCGTGAAGGAACTAAGCGAAAAACGCATTGAACAACGACAGCAGAAAATTGAGTTGTTGTTTATTCATCCTGAGCGCATTACTGAGCAGGATCAGCAGCGATTAATGGTGATGCTTGATGAAGACGAGGTTATCAAGCAGCAATTAGAAAAAGAACAGCAGGAATATCACAACCGCAATCGTAAGCGCTCTAGGCTGAAACTCTATAAGCAGGATTATTGAAAAATAAAAAATAAGGAAGAGCGGTTAACCACAGAGGGCGCAGAGATCACAGAGGTAAAGCTAAAAATATAGATGTAATCAAGGTGCTTAATTAGCGAAATTACAGACTAAGAAAATGTTAATAAGAATAAGCTTAAAAATAATTTCATATTATCATTAAATTAAGTCCTACCATTTACTTTAACCCCAGATTTTCTCTGTGAAGCGCAGCGCTCTGTGTCCTTTGTGGTCAATAGCTTTTTTGTCTTGATTTTTTTGCCTCCGGTGTTCCCAGTGGTGAATATCTTTTCCCAGGCGGCAATCTCTTGCCACTTCAATCATAATAATCCAAACGACCTCCCTGCAATCCCTATGAAACCTGCAATCCAATAGTTGGCAAAGAACTTGCTGTATAGAACTAGAGATAGATTAATTAAGCAGGGTAAATCCATGATTACCAGTCAAGTTGCACAGCCACAAGATGTTTATACAGATTTAAATAGTCTGCAAAGCATCAATGCCATTGGTCGCGAAGACAAAGGCGAAGCACTGCGTAAAGTGGCTGAGCAGTTTGAATCTATGTTTGTAAAAATGATGATGAAGTCGATGCGTGATGCCAATAAAGTCTTTCAAGAAGATTCGATTATGCATTCACCACAAGAAGACTTCTATCAGCAAATGTATGACGATCAACTCTCTGTTAGCTTGACGGGTAAGCAAGGGATTGGTCTTGCAGATGTTATCTATCGTCAGCTTAATCAAGAATACGGTGATGTTTCTAATCGTGAAAATGTACAGTGGCAGCCAATGGATGATCGACGTAAGCATCATTCCCATGCGATCGACTTTAATCAAATAGAAAAAAAGAATACGCAGCTTCAGCCTAAAAAAGATAATGCAGGTTTTGAGATCGATGCAACTTTTGTTAAGAAAGAAAAACCAATATTAGAAGCCAGTCTTAACGAAGAAAAAAATATCGAAAACAGCCGTAAAGTGGCAGATAAAATTCAAACATTCGACAGCCCAGAAGACTTTATTCAAAAGCTGTATCCCGCCGCTGAAAAAATTGCTAAAGAAATGGGTGTGAGTCCTAAAGCCATCATATCTCAAGCCGCATTAGAAACCGGTTGGGGGAAGTTCGTTATACACGGTGAAAACAGTAATGGCGATAAAGAAAATAGCTTTAATTTTTTTGGTATTAAAGCGGATAGTCGCTGGACGGGGGATAAAGTAAACGTCACCACCCATGAATATCGTGATGGACAGCGAGTCACTGAAAAGGCCGATTTTCGATCATATCCAACCATCGAAGCAGGCTTAAAAGATTATTCTAACTTTTTGCAAAATAAACGTTACGAAAAAGCGATGGCGGCGGGAACCGATGTCGAAAAATACGCTAAAGAATTACAGCAAGCAGGTTATGCAACCGACCCTCAATACGCACAAAAAATCTCTCGAATTGCTAATAGCGAACTAATGAAGAATACCTTAGCTCCGAGTGTTCTCACTTCTAAAGTGATGGAGGTTCCTCGTGGGTGATTTATTAGGAATAGGCATTACTGGGCTAAAAGCCCAGCAAACAGCGCTTACCGTGACAGGGCATAACATTGCCAATGCTGGAACTGAAGGTTATAGCCGCCAAACAGTCAACTTCAATGAGAATACCCCTCAATTTACCGGGGGTGTTTGGACGGGAAATGGCGTCTCTGTTGATAGCATACAACGAGTCTATGATGAATTTTTAACCAAACAAATGCAAAGGGATACATCGACCTTTAATGAATTCGATACGCTCGCACTTAATGCTTCTCAGATAGATAGTCTATTAGCCGATTCTGGCACAGGTATTCAGCCTGGCATCGAAAGAATGTTTGGTTCATTGCAGTCTGTTGTTGACGATCCGTCGTCCTTGCCTGCTCGGCAAGTATTGATCAGTGAAGCGAATGGGTTGGTCGATCGATTTGCCAGTATTAATGATCGCCTGGTCGACCAAAATGAAATTATCAATGGGCAGATGGAGGTTGTTGCAGGAGAAATATCAACCATTGGTAAAGCGATTGCCGAGTTGAATGAACAAATTCAACTCGCATTAGCGGCATCAAATGGCAGCCCACCCAATGATATGTTGGATCAACGAGATAAATTAATTACCGACCTTTCTGTTTTGGTCGCTGTAGAAACCGTTGAGCAAGATGGCAGTGCCGTTAATGTGTTTATTGGTAATGGCCAAGCATTAGTGATTGGTAATGAGGCCAACGAAATATTTGCTGATGCCGGTTCTACTGATCCTTCACGAATTGGTTTGTATTTTCGTAAAGGGGAGTCAATACAAGAGGTGACGGCAGAAATAACCGGTGGCCAGCTGGGCGGCATGTTGGAGTTCCGTGAAACGGTGCTTGACCCTACGATTAATGGATTGGGTCGTGTGGCAATGAGTATTAATGAAACCTTCAATGAGCAGCATCACTTAGGTATAGATTTTGAAGGTTCAAAAGGTGGAAACTTTTTTGAAGATTTAAATGCTCCTAGTAATACTTATTCTCGGGCTCAAGGGGATGCTAGAAACGAAAAACCTAATGATCGTTTGCTCTCGGTTCATATTACGGATACCTCAAAATTAACAACCGATAATTATCGCGTTGAATTCCCAGGGCCAGGGGATTACATCTTTAAGGTTTATAATGATACAACCGGTGAAGAATTAAAAACGACAGCACTAACAGGAGAATTACCACAAAGTTTAGAAGTCGATGGTTTTGAGTTGCGCTTAGAAGCAGGTAGTTTTCAATCAGGAGATAAGTTTTTATTAACCCCTACTCGTTCTGGTGCGAGTAATATTGATATGAAAGTGACTCGCCCAGAAGAGATTGCTATTGCATCACCTATCTCAACAAATGCAGCCATCGGTAATATAGGCAATGGTGCTATATCACAAGGTACTGTATATGATGTGAATACCCCTTACTTATCGAGTGAAGGGGAAATGGATCCTCCGATATTAATTCGATTCACATCATCAACGAGTTATGATGTTCTTGATAACTCTGACCCTGGTAATCCAATTCCTTTATTCCCGCCCTTGATGAATCAGAGATATGTCCCAGGTATTTCCAATAGCCTTCTTCCTCTTGATGAGGGAAAGACAGCATTCACCAGTTTTGGTGGTTATTTACCGGTTAAACCAACGTATCAAGCCCAGGCTCCAGCAGCAACAGTCACCGCTCAAAATGGATTTTTTCCTGAAAGAATAACCATTAACATAGAAGATCCATTAACAGGGCTGAAAGCAGCGCAGCCGTTATTAACGACACCGGCTAATTCTTCAGCAAAGGAAATAGCCCGCTTATTATCAGAACGCAACGGTGTTGATGCGAGTGCTCGTACTACTGTTGAACTGAGTGATTTTACTTCAGACGGTATGCCTTTAATTAATATGGGTTTAACGCTCAACGGTGTTGAGTTAACCGATACGTTGGCTGCAGGACAGACAAAGTATGATTCAGATTACCCAGCAGTAGTTCCTGATCCTGTAACGCCTAACTTCATCGCTGATCGAATTAATGCCAATCGTGATTTTCAAGACTTGGGGATTATCGCAAAAAGTGATGGTGCTACCGTTACGATTACAGCGCTTAACGGAGAAGACTTATCGTTTGATGTGAAGGGCGACTTAGGTGATAGCTTTACTATTGGTAATGGCTTAGATACTCAACTGACTCAAACAGGTGAAGCACCGTTTAAAAATCTATCTGAATTTGAAGGTTTTGATTTCAGCGAAAATGGTCCGTATACCTATGAATTCGAATCCCCAGGGCAAGGAAAATTCAGCATTGAATTAACCGGCAATCACGCAACAGGTGCTGATGTACTTAATGAAATTCAAAATAAAATTGAAACCAGTGGTATGTCATTTGCGGGCAGTATCAACGTAGAATTAGATGAAAAAGGCAATATTAGTTTCCAGCCTCGGCTTCAAGTTTCGGGAACTGGACCGAATGGTAGTAACAAAATAGCGATGGGTGGTCAGGTTAAAGTCGTTCTAGACGAAAACTACAGCTTAGATATTGAGCCTCCGGGAAATAATCTATTTGATACAGATCCTGTGGGCGAATCGATACATTTTGGTTTTGAAGTAGAAATAGAAGGGATAGTAGAAGCGGGAGATAAATTCAGTATTAAGTTTAATAAAGATGGCACTTCTGATAGCAGAAATGGCGTCTCGCTGGGAAACTTACAAACAGCGGATAGTATTGGTGGTAATTCAAGTTATAGCGATGCGTATTCAACCTTGGTAGAGGAGGTGGGTTCAATAACAAGTCGAGCAAAAATTAATAAAGACTCTAGCCAAGTATTATTGAGAAACTCTCAAGATGCTGTGGCCAGTACATCCGGCGTGAATCTCGATGAAGAAGCAGCAGACTTAATAAGGTATGAACTTGCCTATAACGCATCGGCAAAAGTCATTCAGGTTGCTCGTGATATTTTTGATACCCTAATTAATACATTTTAATCAACAGCCTTAGGAGAAAGTAACTATGCGCATATCTACCATGCAGTCTTTTAACAAAGGGCTGAATTCGATTTTAGATAACCAAAGTCAAGTGAATAGAACTCAACAGCAAGTCTCTACTGGACGTAGGGTTCTAACGCCCGCTGACGACCCTATTGCAGCAACAAAAATACTGCAGTTACAGCAAGATGCGGCATTACGTGAGCAATTTGGTAAGAACATGACAGGAGCCAAGGGGCGCCTTACTCTAGAAGAAACCCAGTTGGCGGGAATTACAGATAATCTCACCAGAATTAAAGAGTTAACGATTAAAGCGGGTGATGGCAGTCAGACAATTGGGGATCGTCAATCTATCGCAGCGGAAGTGCGTCAAATATTAGCTTCTACAGTAGACTTAATGAATTCGAAGGATGCCGGTGGTGAGTATTTATTTGGTGGTTTTAAGGGAGGGACTCAGCCTTTTCAACAAAATGAAAATGGTCGATATGATTATGCTGGCGATGAAGGGCAGCGATTTTTGTCTATTGCAACGTCCACGACGGTAGCGACCGGGGATAACGGAAAAAATTTATTTGTTGATATAGAAGCGGTTGAAAACTCTTTTACGACTCAGGCGAATCCTTTAAATCAAGGGGGCGGCGTTGTTAATCCAGGGTTTGTGGTCGATGAAGATGCTTACGCAAGTTTTTATCCTGATGACCTGATTGTTACTTTCAATGCTGAGTCAGCTATTTCTCCAGCAGGACCCAATTTTACAGTTAGGCAGGCATCTGATGGGAAAATTGTAGATGGGCTGGAAGCGAGAGGGTATGCAGAAGGCAGTGAAATAGTTGTCGCGGGTATTGCGCTGAGGATTAGTGGAGAGGTACAGCCTGGAGATGAGTTTTTAGTAAATTCATCCGAAAAGCAAGGTATCACAGATACTATTGGCAGATTAATGGACGGTCTGAACAATTTAGAAGATAACCCGACTGATTCGGCTACGCTGGATAATTTATTGGAGGACACTCTAAATAACTTGGCGTTCGCCCAATCGAGTGTGTCTCAAGTACGTAGTGAAGTAGGGGCGCGATTGAACGTAATAGATAATACCGCCAGTCTTGCAGCAGATATAGACATCGTTAGCAAAACCGTATTATCTGAGTTAAGTGATGTTGATTTTGCAGAAGCCGTGAGTCGTTTATCTTTGCAGTCCTTCTTATTAGAAACCGCACAGCAGAGTTATGCCAAAATTCAGAATTTATCATTATTTAACAAAATATGATTTGGTACGGTAATTGCTGAAGTCATATAAACGTCAAAATATTGGACAAAATTTATGTTGGACGGCTTATCAATTCTTATCACTGGCGGCACAGGTTCTTTTGGTCGAGCCTTTGTACGGACGGTATTAACAAAATATCCAACCATTAAGCGCTTAGTCATTTTTTCTAGAGATGAGTTAAAGCAATTTGAAATGTCTCAGGAGTTTCCAACTCAAAAATTTCCTCAGGTTCGCTACTTTATTGGCGATATTCGAGACGAGAAACGTCTAAAAAGAGCATTAGAGGGCATTGATGTTGTTATTCATGCAGCTGCTCTAAAGCAAGTGCCCGCCGCAGAATATAATCCATTCGAATGTATTAAGACTAATGTGTTAGGTGCTCAGAATTTAATTGAAGCTTGTTTTGATAATAATGTTAGAAAAGTAGTCGCTCTGTCGACAGATAAGGCAGCAGCGCCGGTTAATTTGTATGGAGCGACTAAGCTTTGCTCTGATAAATTATTCATTGCCGCGAATAATGTTAAAGGTGAGCGCGATATTCATTTTAGTGTGGTGCGCTATGGCAATGTAATGGGGAGTAGGGGATCAGTGGTACCTTTCTTTATCGATAAGAAAAGAGAAGGTGTCCTGCCTATTACCGACCCTGCAATGACGCGGTTTAATATCAGCCTTGATGATGGTGTCGAAATGGTCTTGTGGACTTTGGAACATGCCCTTGGTGGTGAGATTTTTGTTCCTAAAATTCCTTCTTACAATATCGTCGATGTTGCAACGGCTATTGCCCCCGAGTGCGAACAGAAAATTATTGGTATTCGTGCCGGTGAGAAGTTACATGAAGAAATGATAACTACTTGTGACAGTATTAATACAGTAGATTTAGGGCGATATTTTGCTATTTTACCGAGTGGAGGCGAATACGATATTGATAGTTACTGTGTTGCAGCTGGTGGAATTAAAGTAGGGGAAGACTTTAGTTACAATAGCGGAAAGAATGAAGATTTCTTAAGCGTCGAACAGCTAAGAGAGTTAATAAAAATCCATGTTACGTCAAAAGCGTGACATTATGCCTGACGATACTAAATACATCCCTTATGGGAAGCAGACAATAAATAATGACGATATTTCTGCAGTCATTGATGTCCTAAAGTCTGATTTTTTGACGCAAGGATCTGTCGTCCCTAAATTTGAACAAGCGATAATTGAATATTGCCAGGCTAAGTATGGTATTGCAGTCAATAGCGCGACCTCAGCACTTCATATTGCTTGCTTAGCGCTTGAGGTAGGGCAAGGTGACCTTGTTTGGACCTCTGCAACCACCTTCGTAGCTTCATCGAACTGTGCACTCTATTGTGGTGCGGAAGTCGATTTTTTAGATATTAATCCTCGAACCTTCAATATTGACGTTAAACATCTTGAAGAAAAGCTTCAGTTAGCAAATGAAGAAAATCGGTTACCCAAGGTCGTTATTGTTGTCCATATGTGCGGTCAGCCTTGTGATATGGAAGAAATCCACACATTATCAAAAAAATATAAATTTAAAATTATCGAAGATGCTGCTCATGCGATTGGTAGTAGCTATAAAGGGTTTAAAACAGGCAGTTGTCAATTTAGTGATATCACAACGTTTAGTTTTCATCCTGTAAAGATTATTACTACTGCGGAGGGAGGTTTAGCGGTAACGAATAATGTAGTGCTCGCCAATAAAATGAGATTATTGAGAAACCATGGGATTACTCGCGAAGAGAGTGAAATGGTTAATCAGCCAGTTGGTGGCTGGTACTATGAACAAATAATGCTCGGCTTTAATTATCGAATGACAGAACTACAAGCGGCATTAGGTCTAAGTCAGCTTTCTAGGCTTGACGAATTCGTAACTCGAAGAAATGAACTGGCTAAAAATTATCATGACTTGTTAGTGACATTCCCCCTTGAAGTGCCTTTTATTACTGGTGATAGAGAAAGTAGTTTCCATATATATGTCATCTGCTTGAAGTTAGATGAAATTAAACTTTCACATCGCGATATATTTTCAAAATTACGCTCTTTTGGAATTGGGGTGAACTTGCATTATATGCCAGTATATTTACAGCCTTATTATCAAAGCCTAAATTTTTCTGAAGGTAAGTTTGTAAAGGGGTATTGTATAGAGGCTGAATCGTATGCAAATAGTGCTATTAGTCTCCCACTGTTTCCTTCCCTAGCTCTGGAAGATCAGGTTATTATTGTGGCTCAATTAAAGGAGCTGTTATGCCAATAAAAGTGGCCATTATTCCTGCCCGCGGTGGCAGTAAAAGAATTCCTAGGAAGAATATCAAAGAATTTTTTGGTAAACCAATGATTGCTTGGTCTATCGAAGCCGCAAAAAAATCAGAAATATTTGATCGTATTATTGTTTCGACCGATGACGAAGAAATAGCTGCAATTGCAAGGAAGTGGGGGGCTGAGGTTCCTTTTATACGACCAGCTGATTTGTCTGATGATCATACTGCAACTATCCCTGTCATTGCACATGCAGTTAAGTGGTTGATTTCTCAGGGTGTGGAAGTAAGTTCGGTTTGCTGTATTTACGCAACAGCCCCTTTTATTTTAGAGCGAGATATTCAGGCGGGATTAAAAAAATTAAATTCAGATAAGTGGGATTATTGTTTTTCAGCAACTGAATATTCAGCACCTATATTTAGAAGTTTCAAAAAAATGGAAACTGGTGGTGTTGAAATGTTTTATCCTGATAATTTTAATTTACGATCGCAAGATCTTCCAAAAGCCTTGCATGATGCAGGACAATTCTATTGGGGGCGTGCGGATTCATGGTTAAATAATGGGGTGTTCTTTTGTGAATCCTCTACATTAATTGAAATTCCTAGGTGGCGAGTTCAGGATATTGATACGGAAGATGATTGGTATAGGGCAGAGCTTCTGGCTGCTTTGTTATTAGCTAAATGAAAATTTTTCTATTTCGAGTAGATTTTTCTAAGCAAATAGGTTTAGGGCACTTTAGTCGCTGTTTAAATCTAGCAGAAGAACTGTTGATAAGAGGTGTTGAGAGTCGATTTATTTGTCGTTATTCATCTGAAATTAAAATGACTAAATTTTCTAGTGATAAACGTATAATTTGGTTGCCAGAACTTTCAGAAGATGAGAAGAATAGTATTACTAATAATCATTTGTCATGGTTAGGTTGTGATATGAAAAAGGATGCAGAGCAAACACTTACTGGTATGCAGAAATATATAGAGGATGAGATTAATCTCGTTGTTGACCATTACTCGATAGATCAGGAATGGTTGGATTTTATTTCACCTGTATGCCAGAAATTAGTCTTAATCGATGATATGGCCCATCGAAGATTAAATGTGGATCTCATCATAAATCAAAATTTGAATGCTAATCAGTCGATGTATGGAAAGCTAGGGTTATCGAATAACCAACTATTACTTGGCTCTGACTACGCTTTATTAGCTAAAAATTATCAGTCTATTAGAGATATGCAGATAGCAGATAAGAAAGAATCAAAATTAACTTCTATCCTAGTTTTTTTAGGTGGTGGTGATGTAGCAGAACTAACTTTAAGGGTTGTTGAGGAATTATTATCGTTGAAGAGAAAGGATATTACTCTATCAATAGTTCTTGCAGCGCATAACTTTATCTATTCAAAATTAAAAGAGATTAGTCTAGTAAATTCAAGTGTGAAAGTATATGCGCATATCGATGATATGGCTACATTTATTGCTCAGCATGAGTTTGCCATTGGAGCTGCAGGTGTCTCTTCATTAGAGAGGGCGTGCTTAGGGGTACCTACTATTACATTCTCAATTGCAGAGAATCAAAATGAGATTTTGGCCGCTCTAGGTGGCACAGGTTGCATATTAATTGCTGATCAAGAGATGCTAGGTAAAAGTGATGTATTTCTTAGCCAAGTTGAGTTGCTCTTAGATAACTTAGAATACAGGAAGAAACTAAAGGTGTGTGGTATGACACTTGTTGATGGCGAAGGAACAAGTCGAGTAGTGAATAGTTTGCTGAGTAATCATTATGAAAACTAAAAGTATTATTAATGTCGTTTGTGATGAAAATAGCTGGATAGAGGGTTACCTTTCTGATTTCATATTGAAGCTAAAGGATTTAAATTTTCGCGTTCATAAATGTAATCTGTATGCTGATATGCTTGAAGGTTATGCTGCATTTTTTTTAGGATGTACAAAAATAGCTAATGTCAGAGATTTAAATAAAAACAAATTCAATTTGGTGGTCCATGAAAGTGATTTGCCTGCGGGAAAAGGCTTTGCTCCCCTTACTTGGCAAATCTTGGAGGGGAAGTCAGAAATCCCTGTTTGTTTGATCGACGCAGCAGAAAAAATGGATAGTGGAGACATCTATATAAAAGATTTTTTGCGATTTGAAGGGCACGAACTGTGTGCTGATATTCGAAAAGCTCAAGCAGAGATTAGTTTTAAGATGTGCTTGCAGTTTTTAACTGAAAATCCATCACCATTCGCGCAGGCAGGAGAAGAGTCATTCTATGTAAGGCGTACCGCCAGGGATAGTGAATTGTCATTGACTGCGACATTGAATGATTTATTTCCTCTTTTAAGGGTTGCAGATAACAAAAGATATCCTGCATATTTTGTTAAAAATGGAATTAAATATAAGGTTTTAATTGAACAGGATGGATAATTATATATTTGCGGCAAGTAAGAGTTGGAGTCAGCAGGCATTTGATCGCTATAGGCATAGGCTTCCTGGTCGTTGGGTTATTGTAACGAATCCAGATGATTTAACTGAAGAGTTAATTGAAGCATTACAGCCTAAATTTATATTTTTTCCGCATTGGTCTTGGAAAGTTAGTCCGAGAATCTACGAAAATACATCTTGTATTTGTTTTCATATGACAGACCTTCCTTATGGTCGGGGCGGAAGTCCTCTACAAAACTTGATTGTAATAGGGCATGAGGAAACAAAAATATCAGCCTTAAAAATGGTAGAAGAAATGGATGCTGGGCCTATTTATTTAAAAGAATCATTAAGTTTGACTGGTAGCGGCTTAGAGATATTTGAACGAGCATCTGATGTTATCTTGGGAATGATATTAAGAATCTGCACGGAATTATTTGTAGTTACTCCGCAGGAAGGGAAAGTTGTCAGTTTTAAACGACGTAATGAAGAGCAAAGTGAATTGACATCTGATTTATCTCTTCAGCAAGTATTTGATCATATTCGTATGCTCGATATTCCGGGATACCCTCATGCATTTATTAAAAATAATAAATTGGTTTATGAATTTACACAGGCAGTTTCTCACGATAATAAGATTTATGCCCATGTAGTTATTAGTCAGGAAGAGAATGATGATAATAGATGATCGATTGATAGGAGTGGGGCATCCCCCTTACATTATTGCTGAAGTATCTGCTAATCATAATGGTGATATTCAACAGGCTTTGGATACGATTACTATGGCTAAAGAAATGGGCGCCGATGCAGTCAAAATACAAACTTATACTCCAGAGACAATGACTATTGAGTGCGATAATAATGATTTTAAGGTGCTTGGTGGTCTATGGGATGGGTATTCATTATTCGAGCTATATAAATGGGCTCAAACTCCTTTTGAATGGCATGAACAACTTTTTCAACATGCTAAGACAATAGGGATTACTTTATTCTCGACCCCCTTTGATGAGAGTGCTGTTGATTTATTGGATAGTTTAGATTCACCTGCTTATAAAATTGCATCGTTTGAAGCAACTGACTTACCTCTCATTGACTATGTTAGTCGTAAACAAAAACCCATGATTGTATCAACTGGATTAGCAAATCTAGAGGAGATCGAAGATGTTGTAGCTACGATCAAGCAAGCGGGGAATAATGATTTTGCACTTTTGCATTGCATTAGTAGCTACCCTGCACCAGTCAATGCATCAAACTTGAAAACAATACTGGATATGCAAGCTAGATTTTCTGTGTCAATTGGATTATCTGATCATAGTAAAGGTGTCGATGTTGCAATTGCGGCTGTAGCTCTTGGTGCTTGTATTATAGAAAAACATGTCACTTTAGATCGGAATAATGGAAGTCCTGACTCAGAATTTTCATTAGAACCTAATGAATTAAAAGAACTATGCGAACGCAGCTATAATACGTGGGTTTCTTTAGGTGTGGCGTCTTATGATAGAAAATCAGTAGAAGAAAGTAGTATGAAATTTCGCCGATCACTCTACTTTGTGAAGAACATAGCGAAGGGTGAGGTAATAACGGACAAACATGTAAGAAGAATTCGACCAGGTTATGGACTATCACCAAAGCATATTCATAATGTTATTGGGAAAAATGCAACTCGAGATATATCCCGTGGTGAATCAGTTCAATGGAGTTCATTTCATGAGTAAGCGGATCATGATTGTAGCAGCCCACCCAGACGATGAAGCTTTAGGCTGTGCGGGATTGATTGGAAAGATAAAAAAAGATGGGGATAAGTTTGCGATTGTATTTATGACCGATGGTATTTCAAGCAGAGGGACTGATGATGCTGACATCATTAAGCGCCAACAAGGGGGAAGTAAGGCGCTTGATTTTGTAAATCCAGATTATATGCATGTTTTTGATTATCCAGACAACCAAATGGATACCGTTCCTTTACTACAAATAGTTAAGGGTATTTCTAAATGTATTGCTGAATTTAAGCCTGAAATTGTAATAACTCATTGGTCTGGTGACTTGAATATTGATCATAGGATAGCTTACCAAGCTGTAGTTACGGCCATTCGTCCAGAGCCAAACCAGTGTGTTAAGCAATTATGGTGTTTTGAAGTGAACTCAAGTAGTGATTATATTGCCGGGAATCAAGTGTTTTCTCCCAATGTATTTGTCGATATTAGTGATTATTGGTCTTTCAAGGAGGAGTACTTGGCCTGTTACTCAGAGGAAATTAGGCCTTTTCCACATTCACGCTCAGTGGAAGCAATCAAAGCAAAAGCAATGACAAGAGGTTCTCAAGTAGGAGTCAGTATGGCGGAAGCATTTCTTTGTGAACGCCGTATTATTAAGGATGGGGAATGTCTAAATTAAAAGTAGCTATTGTAGGTTGTGGTAATATTGCTGGTGGATTCGACAATTTACGCGACCTTGGTAAGGAGCTTCCTTATTCGCACGTAGGCGCTTATCAGTGCCACAATGAGTTTGAGGTAGTTGCTTGTATAGATACTGACTCTATAAAAGCAGTTGAATTTCAGGCGCGGTGGGATATTAAAAATAAATATCCGTCCTTAACTCAGTTAGCTAAATCATCAATTGATGTTATTAGTATTTGTAGTCCAACAGATTGTCATTATCAACACCTGCTTGAAGCAATTGAACTGCAGCCAACCTTAATATTTTGTGAAAAGCCTATTACAAAAAATAAACTAGAAACTGAGCACATTGTTGAGTTATGTGAAAAAAATAAAATTCTGCTCGCTGTTAATTACAGTCGTTGTTGGGATCCAAAAATACAAGCTCTTAAAGAAGCTATAGATAATAAAGAATATGGTGAACTTAGATCGATTACAGCATCTTATAGTAAGGGACTGTTCAATAATGGTTCACATTTAGTTAACTTATTTCAGTATCTGTTAGGAACAATAAATATTCTGTATGTTGGTAGAAAGTATGATGATTATTTTTCAAATGATCCTACTTGCAGCTTTGTTGTAGAGGATGCCAATGGTATTGAGGTGCAGGTATCTTCTGGCAATAGTCAAGATTATAGCAATTTCGAAATGTGTTTAAATTTTTCTAAAAAACAGTTGTCAATGATTAATGGAGGGCTGAACTGGCAATTGAGAAATACTGAAAATAGCCAAGAATTTTCTGGATATAAAGTATTGTCTGAACCGGTTGTTGAAAGTGGAACATATGCTAAGTGTATGATAGCTGCAGTTGAAAATATTTTTCAGACATTGCAAGGTAATGAGCGTTTGAATGTTGATATATACTCGGCCGTTAGAACACAAAATTTATGCCAAGAAATTATAACTTTTAGAGCAGAAACATGATTGAAACTTCAAAGATTATAAGTAAGTTAGCTTTACTTGGAGGCGAAGCAACAATTTCGGATCCATTTCCAGTTTATCGAAGTTTAGGGGTAGAAGAAAAAATAGCAGTGAATTCTGTGATGGATAGTGGAGTACTGTCCAGTTTTTTAGGTTGTTGGCATGATGATTTTTATGGTGGTGAAAAAGTACTAGAGTTTGAAAAAGCTTGCCAAGATTTTTTTAAGGTAAAGCATGCAATTACTGTCAACTCTTGGACTTCTGGCTTGATTGCAGCTGTTGGAGCACTTGATATTGAACCTGGGGATGAAATTATTGTAAGTCCTTGGACTATGTGTGCGAGTGCTACTGCAATATTACACTGGAATGCAATTCCAGTTTTTGCCGATATTGATCCCTATACCTTTAATATAGACCCTGTAAGTGTAGAGGAAAATATTACTTCACGTACAAAAGCAATTATGGCGATTGACATATTTGGCCAATCTGCGGATATGGATGCATTAAGAGTTATTGCCGATAAGCACAATCTAAAAATAATTTCTGATACAGCTCAGGCACCAGGTGCTTTGTATGACGGGAAATTTGCTGGAACTATAGCTGATATAGGTGGTTATAGTTTGAATTATCATAAACACATCCATACAGGAGAGGGTGGTGTAGTTGTTACTAATGATGATGTTCTAGCTGAGAGAGTACGATTAATCCGAAATCATGCAGAAGCTGTCGTTGAAGATAAGGGGGAGGAAAGAATCAATAATATGCTGGGATATAATTTCCGTTTGGGTGAGCTTGAATGCGCAATTGGTATCGAACAACTTAAAAAATTACCTAATATTATTTTGTTCCGCCAACAGCTTGCAGACAGATTGAATGCTGGTTTAGCTCATTTAATGGGTTTAACCTTACCAATCGTGAAAGAGAAATCTAGTCATGTTTATTATATGTATTGCATGACTTTGGACATAGATGAGTTAGGTGTATCACGTGATGTTATCGCGGATGCGCTTGAAGCGGAAGGGGTCATGCTTTACCGTCGTTATCAGAACTTACATCTATTACCTATGTATCAGAAAAAAATAGCCTATGGGAATAATGGGTTTCCTTGGACATCAAATCTTGTCAGTCGAGATGTTAGCTATGAAAAAGGCATTTGTCCGGTAGCAGAAAAGTTAAATGATGAAACGTTCTTAGGTTTTGGTATGTGTGTTTACCAGCTATCAACTGATGATATAGATTTGATAGTCTCGGCATTCATAAAGGTTTGGGATAATTTACAAGAATTAAAAAATGAAATCAATTAGTGATATTAAATCTCTGTTTCCTATTGTTGCAGAGGGTATCGAGCTGCATTTATTCTCTAAGGAGGATATTACTCCTGCGTATCTTGGTTGGCTGAATGATAAGCAGTTGATGCGATTTAGTAATCAGCAATATAGGTCTCATACCCTGCAGTCTTGCGAAGATTATCTGGCTACGTTCACTGAAAGTGAGAATTTATTTATTTCGATAATAGAAACAAAGACAATGGCTACTATTGGCACAATGACTGCGTATAATTATTCCATGCATAGTACGTCTGATATTGGAATATTATTAGGGGCCAATGATTTTTCTGGAAGAGGGTTTGGCTCTCTTGCATGGGAAACTCTTGTTGATTTTTTATTCAATGAGGCTGGAGTGAGAAAAGTATTTGCAGGCACTTTGAGTTGCAATGTCGCAATGATTAATATCATGGAGCATAGTGGTATGATTGAAGATGGGCGATTTACCGATCATGAACTTGTTAACGGCTACCCTTGCGATGTTATCAATTACTACAAGATTAACTAGATGATTATTATGCCTAAAATTTCAATTGTTACGCATGATGCTGGCGCAGCAAATCACCTTTTCTCTTGGTTAAAGGAGAGTATTGATACTAGCTTCAAATTTAAAGTGTGTGCTGAAGGCCCATCTGAAAAGTTATTCTTTGACTACTTTCCAGAGCTGACAACAGTTTCGCTATCCGAGTGCATAGAATTCTCTGATACCGTAATAACGGGTACAGGTTGGGCATCTGATTTAGAGCATCAAGCAAGGTGTCTTTCTCATCAGGAAGGCAAGATGAATATTGCATTTGTCGATCATTGGACGAATTATAAATCGCGTTTCATTCGTAATGGTATTGAACAAATGCCAAATGAGATTTGGGTTGCTGATAGTTATGCAAGAAAAATGGCGGAGAAGATTTTTCTTGGCTCTACTGTAGTAGAAATTGAAAGCTTTTATTTGAAAAATCAAATACAAGAAATTCATAGCTTAACGCCTAATAATTTGCAGAATACCAACAAATGGTTATTTGTAATGGAACCTATTAGAGACTCGTGGGGCCGAACAAAGGATCTACCTGAAATCGAATCTTTTAGGGCTTTTATGGGAAACATTGAGGCGTTGAAAAATAGTGTGAATGTAGAACTGATCATTAAACCTCACCCATCGGACCCGGTAGATAAATATGATTTTTTAACTCAGGAGTATGTGGATTTTAATCTCCGAGTTGATAATAAGTCTTCTTTGGCTAGTCTTATTGCAAGTTCAAAAGTGATTATAGGTTTTCAAACTTATGCAATGGTTGTCGCTTTAGCAGCGGGTAAGAAAGTAGTCGGTGCTTTGCCTTGTTATGCGCCACCTAGCCTTCTCCCGCATAATGAAATTGTTCTTCTTTCTCAGTTTTTAGAGGATATAAATGATGAGATATTGTAAAAGCTGTATCATGCCAACTACAAGGCCTGAGCAAGTTTTCGAGAATGGTATATGTGACGCGTGTCATTCTACTGTGGATAAACATGATGTAATTGATTGGCAATCTAGGGAAAAAGAATTTGAGGGGATTTTAAAAAAGTATCGTAGAAGTGATGGGGAATACGACTGTATTATACCTGTCAGTGGTGGTAAGGATAGCTGTTATCAAGCGATAACCATGCGAGAGAAGTACGGAATGAATCCTTTATGTGTTTCTCATACTCCTTGTGAACTAACTGATATTGGTTTAAAAAATATCAACTTCTTAAGAGAAGAAGGATTTGATGTAATACAGGTATCTTGCAACTTAAAAAATTATAAACAATTAGTTCGAATAGGTTTTGAGAAGTTAGGAGACTGTTGTTGGCCTGAGCATATTGGAATTTTCACTGTGCCTGCGCGTATTGCGGTGAACTATAATATACCGCTAATAATTTGGGGGGAGAATTCCCAGTTCGAATACGGCGGTCCTGCTACGCATAAGAATAACAATTATTTGGATAGAAATTGGTTAGAGCAGTTCCAGATGAGTGGTCATCGTCTATCTGATGTCGTCCATGATGGTATTAATTTATCTGACATTAAGACACTTATATATCCTGAAGATTCTGATATCCAGCGAGTTGGTGTGACGGGGTTGTTCTTAGGCTATTTTGAGAAGTGGGATTCTAAAAGAAATGTGGATCTGTGTTTGTCTAGAGGCTGGTTGAAAAATGATGATGGTGCAATAGAAGGTGCTTATAATGATGTAGAAAATCTAGACTGTAAGTGGGTCAGGCTACATGATTATATGAAATTTCTGAAGTTTGGATATGGTAGAGCAACAGACCAAATTTGTATAGAAATTCGGGCTGGCAGAATGTCACGAGAAGAAGGTGTGGTGGCTTTAGGCTTAACAAAAGAAGGTTGTTATCCAGTTAAATATTTGAACGATTTCTTGAAGTATTTAAATATTGATGAAGAGAAATATAATGAAGTTCTTGATTCCTTTACAAATAAAATGATATTTGAAATTGACGATGAGGGGTGCTTGAAAAAAGACACCTCAAAAAATCTAACTATTAAGTTTACTCCTTAAATATATGATTACAGTAATTGATTTGAAAGTTGGGAATATGGGCAGTCTTATCAATGCTCTTAAATTTTTAAATATTGATTTCGAGATTGTTGATTCTATCGAGAATTTTATCGATCCAGAGAAAATTATACTTCCTGGCGTTGGTAGCTTTTCTGCTGCTTCATCATGCTTATTTGAAAGTGGATTCTATGAAGCTATATCAAAAGAGGTACTTGGAAATAATGTACCGATTTTGGGTATTTGTGTCGGCATGCAACTTTTGGCAGAAATTGGATTTGAGGGCGGTAAATCAAGGGGGTTAGGGTTTATTAAGGCAGATGTTACAAAAATATCGAGGGTGGATAAGTCTATACGAATACCTCATATGGGCTGGAATAGTTTAGAGTCGATTGATTATCCTATCTTTTCTGATCTAAAAGCTAATGAATGTGTATACTTTGTTCACAGTTACGAAATGAAATTAAAAGAGAGTATTTCATTTTCGACTGTTGATCATGGTGGTGAAATCGTAGCTTATGTAAATAAGGGTCATATACACGGTGTACAATTTCATCCTGAAAAAAGTCAAAGTTCAGGGTTGTCAATTATCAAAAATTTTGTAATGTCATGCTAAGAAAAAGAATTATACCCATTGTTTTATTAGATGGTTTTTCTGTATTGAAAACCATTAATTTCTCACGGCGTCGTAATTTAGGTAGCCCTATTACTGTGATGCGGACTTATAATACTCGTAATGTGGATGAGTTAATTTTACTAGATATAGATGCCTCTAGCTCAGGCCGTTCGATTGATAAATTCACTCTGATGGATATCACCAAAGAGTGTTTTATGCCGTTATCTGTAGGAGGTGGTATTTCTACTATTAAGGATATAGAGGAGCTGCTATCTGTAGGGGCAGACAAGGTTGTACTGAATACAGCAGCGCTTAAAAATCCTCAATTTATTAACTCTGCAGCGAACAGGTTTGGTTCTCAATGCATAATTATTTCAATTGACGTTATCAAGACTAATGATAAATACCTTGTATATAATAAGAATTGTGAAGACCTAGAGCTTGAGTTAACCGACTGGTTACTGCAAGTTGAACGCCAAGGAGCTGGAGAGATTTTAATCAATTCTGTAGATCTAGATGGAAGTCTAAGTGGAGGAGATTCTGCCTTGGCTGAGTTGGCAGCTTCGGTAGTTAATATACCAGTTATTTATTGTGGTGGGATATCAACACCGAAAAATGCTGCTGATATTGCTGCCTTATCGGTAAGCGCAGTAGCTGCTGCTAGTATTTTTCATTTTACTGAGCATACTCCAGAAGAATGCCGTCAGGCACTTTCAATTGAGGGAGTGCCTGTTAGATGACTGATTATTTTTTTTCTAAAAGAAACCAAGTGATGTCATCAAATTGAAAATTGTTATCTTTGCTATATAGGAAGCCATAATCAATAAGTTCTAGGTCAGGATAGGCTGCAAGAATTTCACCGGCAAAGTCCCTTTTGAATAACTTGTTTTGATGTCCTCGATAGTTTATTTCAACAGGCGATGGGTTAAAGTATTCAGCAATACATATGTATTTGTTGCTAGACTGATATAGTTTTTCGTAGGCAACTGGCAAACTATCTGGGTTTATGTGAATCAAAACCCCCTTGATTAATGATAAATCATATTTTTCGTTAGTATTTAATTCTAAAATGGATTCATGAATAACATTAAGATCAGCGATACGATTTAAGTGTTCTACAGCATTCTTGTTGATTTCTACTGCATTTAACTTTGCTTCAGGTAATAGCAGTTTAATTGCTTGTAAGTTAAGACCAATATTTGCTCCCAGCTCGACAATGCTGCTTATTTTGGAGGTGCACTTTAATATTTTAGAAAAAGATGCAATACGAGCTGCTTGTTCAAGATTACTCTTATTTCTTTCAATATACTCTGTCCCAAAATCTCCAGCCCAGAATTCTTCTTGTTCCGTCGAATATCTCATCTTTAATACTCCTTGTTGATTACTCTAAAAAGTTCGCTTCATTACCTGCGATGTCTTCATGTATCCATGGGTCGTTCTTATCAGGATACTCTTTTTTTGTTATTGAATGATAGTGCGCGGGTAGTGTTTCTAATATTTCAATAAATGTTTCTTGCCATTGTTTGATGAAAAGTGATTTTTCGCTCACATTTTCTATAGCTAAGCCATAAGACATGCCCGTATGCAAAATATGCCATATGCTGCCTCGAATTAAGAATGTTTTTCGATCAAAACGTCTATTTAAGCTTTTTAGCAGATGATTATTTATCTTTTCACAAAGTTTGAAATTATCCGCTAAATCAAAATTGTCTCTATATTGATTGATTATATACTTTATTTCATTGCACATTACCGTTAAATCAAATTCTAGTTCTGATATTTTTTCTCTTAGAACAGTCTCATATGTTAATGGTGCACAGTCGGCTAGTATGTCTTTTGATTGCTTTGTTTTGAGTAACGGGTAGGTGTTAATTATTTTAGAAGAAAAGTCATCTCTACTTAAGTGCTCAGTTCCTTTTATTTTTGCCCCGTCGGAGCAATTGTATACCTTAAACTTTGTGTTTCTATATTTATGGGTGACTAAGCAATTTTCTAAAGCTCTTCTGGATGTGCAGTACATTGATATTGAGAAGATTTTGTCTCCATTAACTGATTCAACCTCAAATGCAGACGAGAAGTTTTTTGTAGTATCCTGGTCGAATCCTTTGCTATTACCATTCTCAAAATAAATACTGCTCCGTGAGTGGTGATTATCAAGGTCCTTAAAACCGAAATCTAAACCAAATAGGTATATGTTCTCATAGTTTAAATGGCTAAATACAGCAAATCCTGCGTTTGTACATGTGGGTGTTACGCCACGTATTACATCACTATCATCTTTTATAAATAGTTCGGATAATGCTGTTGAATCTTTTACGAAGAAATATTTTTTTTCAAATAATTCGAAAACATTGGGTGGGAGCTGTAGAGCAGATATAAATGTCGTTTTCTTATGCAGTTCAGAATACTCGGGTTTGCTCAGCATCTCATGAGTAAACATATGAGATTCTAATTCAACATGATAATCAGGAATAATACCGTTTTTTACTAGTGGTCTCAATCCGGAGCCACAAGAAACAATGATCGCCTTGTCGATATTTTTTTTAATGTCTTCAATTCGGTCGTCTAATGATGGGCCAGCACCAATTATGAATATATTTTCCTTTTTCTTTTCTGCGCTCTGAGGGAGTGCTGGTATCCCAGCTGCAATATTATGAAATGCATTATTTAGTTGATTTATTTCATCATCATAATATCCCCACTGATTGAGATATAAATGCATATCCTCCTTAACTCTTTTTATTATTGGTTCAAACTCTAAGTTTCCCAGGTGGTTGTAAAATAAAGAAATTAAAGGAAAACTTGGGCATTGAGAAACAAAGATGTTCCAGGCAATATTAGAAATATAAGTGTTTGATATTTCTTTATCTCCAGCAATGTGTAATACAATCTTATTTTCTTTTTTTGCACAATAGTTGTGGAGATCTTCCCAGTCAGTCAGGTATAAACTTAAGCAAAATCTTTCTGGATCCGGTTCAAAAATAATGGTGTGTAATACATTATTACTACGTAAGAACTTATCGATATGTAAACCAGACCAGCAGCCCATGAAGAAAATCGTAGGGTAATATTCTGGAATCTTATAATTTCCATTTATATTAGTACCAACTGGAACCATTTTAGTCAGCTCTTTTAAGCGATTGGAAAAGAATCTGGGATAAACGATGCTGTTAGGAGCGGGCGGGGTTACGGTGCTAACACGCTTTCCAGGTGCAAATTTGGTTGTGTAATTAGTTATTTCTTGTTCTATAGCAGTATCTAAATCACCAGAGTAGACACCTTTTTTACCGTCAAAAATCTCTGTGCAACCTGTTTTTTTGTCGATGTCTAGGGTATAGCGAGTGAATTCAAGATCTTTAATAATTCCGTAGATGTTTGGATGGTTTTTTTTAAAGAAACGATGATTCTTATTGAATAAGGCCATTGCTTGACTGGCTCTATCTTTATTTAAGTGGCTATTGGTCATAATTAGTTCGTCAATTTTTTATATATAAAGCTATATAAGCATTATTTGTACCAAAATATCACGACTACCTATTGATTCTACTAAGGTACGTGATCTCTAGCATCAATTTATAACGCATTAAAGTTTATTTATTTATTTCTAAAGTATATCTAGGTCGTGCCGTTAACCTTATTGAATAAAGAATTGTCCGGAAAACTGGGCGTTCAAGGACTAACAGAGGGTTAACAAAATGCCACAAATTATTAATACCAACATTGCCTCGTTGAACGCACAGCGTAACTTGGATAAATCACAGTCTTCAAACCAACAAGCGTTACAACGCTTATCATCTGGTTTACGTATTAACAGTGCGAAAGATGATGCGGCAGGTTTGGCGATCTCTACTCGTTTCACCTCTCAGATCAAAGGTCTGAACGTAGCAGTACGTAACGCAGGTGATGGTATTGCATTAGCGCAAACTGCAGAGGGCGCTTTAGGTTCAATGAATGACAGCTTGCAGCGTATTCGTGAACTGGCGGTTCAGTCTTCTAACGCAACCAACTCTGATGTAGATAGAGACGCACTTCAGGCGGAAGTGGATCAGCTAGTCTCTGAAATTTCACGTACTGCAGACGAGACTGACTTTAACGGTCGTAACTTATTAGATGGTTCTTTCTCTGCTTCTTTCCAGGTAGGTGCAAATGCTGGGCAAACGATTGATGTATCGATCGGTGAGCTAACGGCTGATAGATTAGGCTCTTCATCTCAATCAGGCTTAAGTGCAATTGGCACTGATAATGCCCTTGAAAATGGAGATCTTGTAATTAATGGCATCGCTATTTCGGCTTCTAAAGCAGAGGATGATACTTCTTCTACCTCAGGTAACTCAGCGTCTGCCATTTCAAAGGTAGAGGCTATTAATAGATTTAGTGATGAAACGGGTGTTTCAGCTCAAGTGAGCGAAAATACTGCGTCTGGTAGTGAAATGTCGGGTCTGGCTGGTACAGGGACTATCTCGATTAACGGAGTAGATATTTCAATATCTACTACGACTGATACTGCGCAAACTAGGGCTTCGATTACAGAGGCAATTAATGCAGTTGCTAATCAAACAGGTGTTACGGCTGTCAACTCTGATAGTGCGGCGGGCGGTGTGGATCTTGTTGCAGCAGATGGACGAAATATTCAGCTTTCGTTTGATACAGCAGACTTATCTGCTGACTTTGGTGCATCGGATTCTGCAAAGGCAGCTAGTTTTGCTTCTGCTACAGGTCTACCAGCGGGTGCTGTTGATGTTGATGGTGTAGCTTCTGGAACTGTTTATAGTAATACTTATGAAGGTGGTTATACTTTAATTGCAGATGGTGACCAAAAAACAATTGATATCTCTGGTGGTAATGGCACAGGTCGTGGTGACCTCTCTAATGCAGGTTTAACCGAAGGCTCGTATGATAGAGCTGTAGCGGCTACGGTATCAGAAGTTAAAGCAGATGTGACGGTAGCAACAACAAATGCGGGTGGGTCAATATCTTCCAACTCAGTAAGTTCAATTTCTCGTACCGATGTTGGTGGTACCTTGATTGAAGGTGCTGCAGGTAACTCACAACAAACAACAACAACAGCTTTGACTTCCGTTGCTGTTAATAGTGGATCTTTTGCTGTCTCTGGCACCGATAGTTCAGGTAATGCGGTTGCAGCCACATTTGCGGTTGGTACAACAACTTCGGATGTCTCAACAATTGCTTCACAATTACAGATAGCGGCAACGACTGCGGGTATTAATGTTAATGTCTATGAGCAAATAGATATGACTATTAATACGGCATCCCTGGCGGTAGGTGAGGCGCTTATATTAGGCGGTGTAACGGTTACTATCTCTGGTTCAAGTCAGCAGGTTATGTCAGAAAACCTTATGAACGACCTAAATGCTGGTGGTTTTGCAGCTGATGTCGGTGCTACGGGCTTTGTGCATGCTGAGCTAGATTCAACAGGTACTGGGCTCTCTTTAACTATTCGTAATGAAACTACTTCGGGTGTATCAATTGCATCGAGTACAGCGGGTACTATAGACTTTAATGTAAGCGGTGGTGATGTTACTAGCGCAAGCACGGGCCATGTTTTAAGCGGGAAAATAGGCTTCGAGTCGACTGATAATCAAGAAGTTACTGTTGTAACCACCGATACAACGGGGGATTTAACGGGCACAACCGCGACACTGAGTGATGCTAGCTCTGCTAATCAGGCTTTGGCATCTTCAAGTGAAACAGATATTAGTATTACGATTGGTGGGGTTGATGCTTCTCCAGCAGCACCACTTGCTGGGGGGTCAACTGTTGCTCAATTGGCGAGTGCTGTAGACGGTGTTGATGGAGTCGAGGCTTATGAAGAAATTTCATTGACCCTTAACGCATCAAGTCTAGAGTCTGGTGAGCAGCTTAGGATTTCTGCTGGTGGTAATGATATTGATATTTCGGCAACACCTGATAATGCAGGGAACATGAGCCTTGCTGCCTTAGTTGATGACATTAATGCAACGGATTTTAGTGGTGCTAGCTTGAATGTTACAGCTTCCCTCAATACGGGTGGGACTGCTATAGAACTATCTATTAAAAACTTCTCAGGTAGCACAGTCTCAATAGAATCCGAGAATGCAGATGGAGCTGGTGTTACGATCGCTACAACGGGTGCTGATATTTTTGCAGGTGAGCAGGCGAGAGGATTAGCGGGTGAGCTGAAATTCTTCTCTTCAGATGGTCAGGACGTTAATGTGACCTTGTCTGATCCAACAACAGGAGGTGAATTGTTTGCAGGTAAGAGTAGTAGTGCGGATTACACTGGAGTAAATGGTTTACAAGATGGTGACATATTAATTAATAATGTCACCATTGGTGGTGCCGAAGTGGGTGCTGATACAGCGTCAGCAACGGTATCATCTGATGGCTCTAAAATTCTGTCTTCGGAAAAAGGCTTATCAGCAATAGCAGTTGCTGCTGCTATTAATAAGGTCTCTGAAGAAACCGAAGTTAGTGCCACCGTCAATGAAACTAAGGTTGTTGGTGGGGATGGTGCAGGTGCCGTACCAGCAAGCTTTGAACAAGGCGATCAAGCTGGTCTATTTATCAACGGTGTGAATATTGGTTCGGTAACTCTGCAGAATGAAGGCGCAACAACTAATGTTGATACTGATAGAGCACGTGCAGATACTCTCAATCTAATCAATCAAAACTCTGGTAAAACTGGCGTTACAGCTGAAGATAATGGGGTTTCATTAACGTTGACTGCCGCAGATGGTCGTAATATCTCAATTGCGATTGATGATAGGGCAGGAAGTGATGACTCCATTGGTGCTTTATTAGGTTTGGATGCCGCTCAGGATGGCATTGGAGAAAGTACTTTTGGTTCAAGCACGGCTATTGCTGGTTCGGCAACAACTGCTGAAGCTTCCACTTATGAAACGACTTACAGTACTGTTAAGTTAGAATCGGCCAAAGAATTCACAATAGAAGGCGGTGAAAATGGTAATGATGAACTCGAAGCACTTGGTCTAGCAGCTGGGACTTATGGGGGCGGAGAAGATGGTCAGTTCCTGAATGATATTGACATCACTACAGTTGAGGGGGCAACGGCTGCACTAACCGCGATCGATAACGCGATCGGTCAAGTAGCCAGTCAGCGAGCGGATCTCGGTGCTGTTCAAAACCGTTTAGAATCAACCGTAAGTAACTTGCAAGTAACCTCTGAGAACTTGAATGCTGCGAACTCGCGAATTCAAGATGCGGATTTCGCCGCAGAAACAGCAGAGCTGCAACGTACTAACGTATTGCAACAGGCCGGTATTTCGGTATTAGCTCAGGCTAATGCTTCTGGCCAGCAGGTTCTTTCTCTACTGGGATAGGTCTTTAACGACTTAATCACTTCGGCTTTTAATAAATATTGAAAGCCGAAGATTCCCTAAGAGTAAAGAGAGGTGAATTATGAATGATTTAAAAATGCATTTATCCGAAAGAGGTTCACTCACTGCTGTTAAAGCATATGGACAAGAACAGCAAGCAGGCGCAACTGAAAGCGGTAAGAGAGCAGAGAGCGGTAAAGACTTGCCACCTAATGTGGAAAGGATTGCCGATATTAGCGAAGAACAAGTGAAGGAGGCCGTTTCTAAACTTAATGAATATGTGCAATCGACGGAACGAACATTAGATTTTCAAATGGATGAGGAGAGTGGCAAAACAGTGATTAAGGTATTTGATAAGTTATCATCAGAGTTGATCAGACAAATACCGAATGAGCTGGCACTGGAGTTGGCGCAAAACTTGAATGATGACGAACCATCGTTATTATTTAGCGCCCAAGTGTGACACTTAGGACTTTTTGTTAGCACTTATTTAAGCACTTAGCTAAAAATAACCCCAGGCTGGCCGATAAGGTTAGTACTGGGGTTTTTGCGTTCCAGTGTGTAATGCTTTAAAGAGTGGAGGCAAGTTATGGCTGCTATTGAATCGTTAGGTTTGGGGTCGGGAGTTTTAACCAATGACTTGGTTGAAAAAATTGTCGGTGCTGAGCGTGCTGCGGTCGATAAACGTTTTGAGCGCGACGAGACCATTCTTGATGCCCGCATTACGGCCTATGGTGAAATTAAATCATTAATTTCAAGCTTACAGGTTGCGACCAGTGCTCTGGCACTCCCTTCAACGGCGGGGGCAACGACGGCAACCTCATCAGATGAAAGTATTCTGACCACAGAAGCTTCGATTCTAGCGGAACCCGGTAGTTATAATGTTGAGGTCTTAAATACGGCTAAGGCCCATAGCTTAGTCACGGGGACTTTCTCTGGTGTAGGCGAAGAAATAGGCTCTGGCCGGATGTATATCAGTTTTGGTGAGATTACCTATGATGTTGGAGACGGCTTTGTTAGCCAAGATGTAGACCCGTCCAAGGGTGGCTTTATCGATATAGATGGGTCAAATAATAGTTTAACAGGAATTCGTGAGGCTATTAATGATGCCAATATTGGTGCTAGGGCATCCATTATCAATGACGGTTCCGGTTATCGCCTTGTTATTACGTCAGAGGAAACAGGATTAAGCAGCGGTATGCGTATTCTCACTGTTGATAAAGATACTGAAATCCCCTTAACCTCTGGTTTATCTGCTTTAGCTTTTAATGAAATCCAAACGGGGGCGGGCACGCTCAGTGAAACAGCTAAAGGTGTTGATGCGAAGCTTAATGTAAATGGCTTATCTATTACCCGCTCCTCCAATTCGATTGAAGAGGTTGTACCCGGAGTAACGCTTAATTTGACTGGTGCTGATCTTGGTAAGCCGGTTACTGTGGTAGTTGCACCGGATACAGCGGGGCTGCAAGAAAAGATTCAAGACTTTGTTAATGCTTATAACGAGTTCAAAAAATTCTCTGACGAACTTACCTCTTATAATTCAGAATCTGATCAAGCAGGCCTGTTATTGGGTGATTCAACGGTTCGTGGTATTCAAAGCCAGGTACGCTCAATTATCAGCCAACCTATTAGCGGCTTAAGCGGCACTAAATATCGGTCGTTAACGGAGCTTGGTGTCAATACAGATAGAACGAATGATTTTTTATTAGAGTTCGATGCTTCCGTTTTTTCAAAAGCCATGCGAGAGGATCGAGAATCCGTTATCAGCATTCTGGCAAAAAGTGGTGATGCCAGCGATGGTCAAATACGTTATGTGAATGATTCGGTTAATAGTCAGCCTGGCAGTTATGCAGTAGAGATAACTCAGTTAGCGACAAAAGCAACCTATACCGGTGGCAGTGTTGATGGCCTTGATTTTGCGAGTCCCGTAATTATCGATGACAGTAATAATAATTTTACTTTAAACCTCAATGGTAAAAATGAGGCGATTACTTTATTAGAAGGTAGTTATGCCAGCGGGGATGAGTTAGCCAAACAAATAGCGCTGCAAATTAACAGTAATGAGACTTTTAGAAAGTTTGCTTCTAGCGTTTCGGTGGATTACAGCGCAGCGGATAAAAGTTTCTCCATTACTTCCAGTAAATTTGGTTCTGATTCACAGGTGTCTTTTTCTGCAACCGATTCAAATACTGCAAATACTTTAGGTTTCAATATTCTGGGTAAAGGAACTTATGAAGGGGTTAACCTAGCGACTTTAAATAGCGATGCTTTTTTAGGCAAAGGTTCAGCGACTCAGCCCGGAGGCCGGGCTTTGGCCAGTGAAGAAGGAATCAATTTTTCTACGAATAACGCGACGTTTTCATTGGATATAGGTGCCGGTGCGATTCCTGTTGCCGTGAATCTTAATGCTGCGGGCAACGATTTGAATGGTGATGGCATTATTGGTGATCGCAAAGATACTTTACAAGCGATTCAGACAGCGATTGATGCAACAGCGCTCAATGGTGATGTCATTGCAGAGTTTGATAGCGATGGCTACTTAATCTTCACTACTTCGGCGTTAGGCGCCGCGCAGCAAATTGAAACGACCGCAGTAGGAACAACGAGCAGTGATACCCAGCTAGGGCTAAGCGCAACACAAGGTGTGCAAACTAATGGTGATGATGCAGGGCTTACGTTTGCAACTGCAACTGAATTTAATATGGCAGTTGATGGGGTCGCGACAACTTCTAAGGTAAGTGTCCCTCCAGGTACGTATATGTCTGGGGCAGATCTTGCGGCCGCGATAAAGGGTGGGATAGACAGCGCGCTTTCAGTGGACCCTGCTTATGCTGGCTTAACAAAGGGGGGAGAAAGCAGTGTCGGTACGCGAGATATTAGTACCGCCATTGATTTCACGACCCTTAATTCAGGCTTTATCTTGAATGTTTCTGGTGTAGAAAAAGAGATTATAGTTACGGGAAATGATCCGGATAATATTGTAAATATTCAAGCAGCGATAGATGCGGCTTATCCAGTAGGCCCAGGTCCGAGCTTTACCCCTGTCGTCGTTGCTTCATTAGATGGTGATGGATTAAAACTAACCAGTACCGCTACTGGACATAATGAGTATTTAGAAGTGACTGCTGATGGACGAGGCGCAAAGTCTGATTCGACCCTCGTGACGACGAATATTTCAGCAGGTATTAATTTTAGCGGTGTGGGTGATAATTCAACCTTCACTTTAGCGGTTGATGGCGTAGATATTAATGTTGATGTGACTGGGGATGGCAGCGCTGGCAGTAATGATGCTGCATCGACTCTAGGAGTAATTCAACAAGCCCTAGATGCCGCCTTAGTTGTAAGTGGGCAATTTTCCGCAGGTGATATCGAAGCAAAGCTTGATGTCTCAGGTAATTTATTTTTCGAAACAGTCGCCAAAAAATCAGTACGTACGGCAGCAACTTATGGCTCGGGAGCCAGTATTGAAGTTAAAAATATCGCGGGAACAAGCGCTGCCAATTTAGGGCTGGTTGCAGATACTCAAACTAATGGCTATGACGCGATGGGCATGGATGATGCTCGACGTTATGGTTATGACCTTGAGGCTGATGTTGAATATATTTATGACCCAGTCACCGATCTTGGATCGTTTGGTATTAATGTGGGTGGTAATGCAACGACAGTCTCGTTTACTGATATTGATGCAGCAGCAATTTCATTCTTTGGTTTACAAGATGCAGCGATCTACTCTCCTTCAATAGATGAAGGCAGAAACGTTGAAGGTAAAATTAATGGTATAGAAGCGAAAGGTAATGGTCAGTACTTGTCCGCGGCTGACGGTAATAAGAAGGCTAGTAATGGATTCTATATTGCCAATGTAGCCGCAGACTTTTCAGCAGGCGTTAACTTAGATGCCACCAATAATAGTTTTACTATTAGCGTCGACGGTGTTGAGAGGACTATTAGCTTGGCACAGCCAGCAGCATATAACTCGGGAGAAGGATTAGCGGCTGCCTTGCAAGAAGCGATTAATAAAGATTCTGAATTTGATTCAGAAGGCATCAGCGTTAAAGTTGAATATGATGATGATCCTGCTTCTTTTTCATACCAGAAATTTGGCATAATTTCGGCATCGAAAGGTATTACCTCTTCTGTGGAAATGATTGATGTACCAGGGGCAGCCTCTGCAGTATTCGGCTTTATCGCCGGTAAAGGGGATGGCTCTACGGGCGAGGAGCGAGTTGGAGACATTGATGAGGCTAGCGGCATCCGTATGAAGGTATCTGGGGGGTCTTTAGGCCAACGGGGTACAGTAACTTATATATCAGGTTTTGCGGATCAATTAAACGCAGATTTATTAAGCATGCTGGATAAAACCAATGGTTTAATTACTAATAAACAAGATGCTTTGGATAATGATAAAGTGAAGCTAGCAGACAAACGTGCTGCTCTTGATGCGCGAATGCTGGCTCAAGAATCTCGTTTGAAGAATCAATTTTTGTATAATGATTTGATTGTATCTAAGCTTAATTCGACGGGAGATTTTATTAAGCAGCAGTTTGAAGCAATGAACAATGCGAACAAGTAGTCGCAATAGGTATCTGCGTATAAAATCCAGTTAGAAATGATTTATGTTTTAGTCTTTAGTTATAAAAAAGCCACTATCAAAATTAGATTGATAGTGGCTTTTTTATGTATAAGTTTCTAGTACCTGTTGATATAAGCTTTTTAAAAGCTAGTCAGAGTATTTCAATGTTAGATTGCTTTCGGCAGTAAAATTGATACATGCCTGCAAAAATATCTTTTTGTTCTTGTTCTGCTTTATCCCAGTTTTGCAGCGTATTATTATCAGTCATTTTTTCCATGTTCAGCCCTGTGCTCTTTTCGAATGCTTTGCGTCCACTGGTTGTTGGCAGCATACCAATGAAGTCGAGCTGGTTATTGATGAGTAGATCTGAAATTTTACTGGGTGTGAATTGATGCTCTTGTTCATGGAATATCAGGTCGCGACAGTTACTCATGCTATAGAAGTCATTTGAGTTAATGATATCATTCCAATCGCCAGAAATTTGGTTCATTAATAACGCTTGGCGTAATAATCGTTGATCTAAATTTCTACCTTCACCTTGTCCTGACTGCTGATTACTGTTTGCGATTAGCTTTCTGAAAGTGATTACTTGCTTACGCGCTGTCTCACTGTACAACGCGATTTTCATCACGCCGGTAGGAGAAAGTAAGTTGGATAAACTTTGTAAACCTTGCTCAGGATCTTCCATGTGGTGCAAAACCCCAGAGCATTCAATCACATCAAAGAGCATCGGAAAATCAGAGAACTCTAAAATATCGGCTTGTATAAATTGGATGTTATCAACGTTATATTTACTCGCCTGTTGCTTTGCATACGCCAATGAGCGACCACTTAAGTCAATGGCGACAATGTTCAAATCATTGAAGTAGCTGGCTAAGCGAATGGCTTGGCGACCTGTGCCGCAGCCTGCGACTAATACGTTTAATTTTTGCTTTCCCTGCCAATGGCTCAGGTTTAACTGTGGAAAATTCTTTAATAGCGCCTGTTGATAACTACTGGCGGTATTGAATCCGATATCTTTCCAGCGAGGGTAAGGATTTTCTTCGTATTGAACCTGAACTTTGGTCGATACTGAATTCTTATCACTGATATTATTGTGAGACCAGTAAGGTAGTTTTTTCGCTAGTTGAATTTCAGCATCACGATTATTAATAGCGTAATCTATTATGTCAGCTAGGTAGCTATTCTTTAGTGCTTGTTTAATAGGCTTAGAAATCAAGGCCACCGCGAGTTTTGTTTTTGATAAGTCTTTATATTGAGCCAAAATAAGAATAGCAGGGGCTATATCATCAAGTTGCCACTGACTTTCTTCAGTCACTTGCAGTAATAACTTTTCTAAGCCTTCAATAATCTCTTCTTCACTCTTAGTCACGGGCCATACATATTCATTTAATTGAGCCTGCACGGCCATATCATGGGCGAGCTCTAAATGAGCGCTAGGGATTGTCATGTCCTGAACAGTATTAAATAGCAGCGTTTGTCTAAGGCTGATAAACAATCGCTCTAATAGCGCATCACAAAAGTGAAAGCGTTTTAAGCTGCCTAATAAAAGAGGGTCGGCTGCAATTTGATCAAATTCTAATGGCGTGCTGGCTTCATTAATTTGGAATTTATGATGAAGCAAGGTGGTAATTAGGTTTCTTAATAAAGAATAATCGACGTCTTTAAATTCAAGGTAGCGTAATACATTGCTTTCTAGTTCTTGAGAATAAAAATCGGCATTAATATGAGAGGCTGATTCAAAGAGCTTATTACGAATATGCGGATCATTTTCTTGTGTTTTTATCAGCTCTTGATACAGCTGAAAAGCTTCGACGTACTTGCCTTGTTCTAAATAGGTATAGGCTAATGAAGAGGCAGAGCGGGTTGCAACTTTTGATATTTTTAACGAAGCGCTAAAATATTGCTCAGCCAAAGACAATTGGCCAAGTGCTAATGCAATGTGCCCAGCGCTAAAGAGCGCTGTTGGACTATCGGGCTTGGCAATTAGTGCCCGCTCAATAATAACCTGTGCTTTGAGTGGATTTCCCCTAAATAATTCAATGCGAGAAAATAAATTCAACCCCTTCATTCCGTTAGGGTTAAGCTCGAGAGCTTGTTTCACCTTATACAAGGCTGACTCTAATAGGCCGTTATCACCATTAACCTCACTCCCGTTATGGCTGTTTGCTAATTCTTTTTTCGCTTGTAGCTTAGCAAACTCTCGACTCGCTTCTTGTACTAATAGTGTATAAGAATCGAGATCTAAACGATGGGTCTTGTTCGTATTAGAGGCATGTAAAAGGTTCATGGTTGATACCAGTTATTATTTCTAGTTACTATGACTAAGCAAGGCCAATGCCAAAAAAATAATATGATATTTTTCAGTATCTTAGGAGATACTTAATACATTAATTATGCCTTTTGCCGCTGGTAGCGGCAGAGTTTAACCGTCATTTCTTTCCGCTTAAGCGTTATTTTTTTAGTTAGTAAGGAATAAACTATTAAAGTAATTTCACTGTTGGCCGTAACTAAGACATGAAGAACAGAATCAATTGAGAGGCTGGGCCATGTATAACAAGGGTGCAAATCAATACCGCCAAGTGGGCGCAACATCGGAAGTTGCAGGGGCAGACCCTCATCGCCTTATTCAAATGTTAATGGAAGGTGCATTAACCAGAATGTCGCAAGCAAAAGGCATGATTGAAATAAAAAATCATGAAGGTAAAGCGAAGTTACTCGGGCGAGTAATGGATATTATTTCTACTTTGCAATCCAGTCTTGATCATGATCAAGGTGGTGATATTTCAGCAAATCTTGACCGCTTGTACGACTATATGAATCGTCGCCTATTAGAAGCCTCAAGTGCTAATGATACCTCGATGATTGATGAAGTTATGTCGTTATTGTTAGAAGTTAAGTCTGGCTGGGATGGAATTCGTGACGAGTATTTGGCTAATAGCGGAAAAAAGCCTAATAAGCAGGGGAATGCGAGTGAGTCTTCTTTGAAGTCTTTATCTGTATAAAGACTACACAAATACTATCGAATTAAGGCCTTTTCCGTTTTATTTTCTTTAAGCTCTGAATTAGAGCTTAAAGTTACTTGTCATCCCCCGCGTGAATCAGCTATAAAAGTGTTCTAAGTAATCTTGTTATAAGAACAAAAACATTGGTGTCAGAAGATTGACCTATTACGAAATAAATACTTTACTAGTAACATCGAAGTCAAAATCATGGCGTGACTAGCTTGGATGCTAGTCGACAAAAAAATTATAAATTAAGGCATGCATCTCATGTGGAGAGAAATCAAGGTTTTGCTGATTGATGATGATAGTCAGCGCAGCCACGATCTTAAAGTTATTCTGGATTTTCTTGGGGAAGAAGCAATTACCGTTAGTGCCAATACTTGGCGCAAGCAGGTAGAAGCAGAGATCACTGAAAGTAATGATATTTCAGCGGTGCTACTGGGGAGTAGTACGGATATCAGTTTGGCTAAAATGGTTGAAGATATCGTTGCTTGGGATAATGGCGCGCCCATTCTTTATATTGGTGATGAGTCAACGGATGAGGTTGCCGATAACTTACGCCGCGCCATTTTAGCGAATATAGAAATGCCTCCTAGCTATAATAAACTGTTAGATAGCTTACATCGTTGCCAGGTTTATCGTGAGCAGTTCACTCACAACCGATCTCGAGCGGAGCGTCGCGAAGTTCAGTTATTTAGAAGCCTTGTTGGCACCAGTCGCCAGATACAAAATGTGCGTGAGTTGATCATGCAGGTCGCCGATAAAGACGTCAGTGTTTTAATTACCGGTGAATCAGGGACAGGAAAGGAGGTGGTCGCGCGTAACCTTCATTACCACTCCAATCGTAAAACAGGACCTTTTGTGCCGGTTAACTGCGGGGCGATTCCTGCTGAATTATTAGAAAGCGAATTGTTTGGCCATGAGAAAGGTGCCTTTACCGGGGCCATAACGACCCGTCAGGGGCGTTTTGAAATGGCAGAAGGCGGAACGCTGTTTCTAGATGAAATTGGCGATATGCCATTGAATATGCAGGTGAAAATTCTAAGAGTCTTGCAAGAGCATACCTATGAGCGCGTGGGTGGTACTAAAACCATGAAGACGAATGTTCGTATCATCGCCGCGACGCATAAAAACTTAGAAAACATGATTGAAGAAGCGAGCTTCCGCGAAGATTTATATTACCGCTTAAATGTTTTTCCTATTGAAATGCCAGCTTTACGCGATCGCGTTGAAGATTTGCCGCTGCTATTGAATGAATTGATTTCGCGTATGGAGTATGAGAAACGTGGTTCTATTCGTTTTAATTCGGCCGCGATTATGTCGATATGCCGTCATGAATGGCATGGTAATGTACGTGAGCTAGCGAACTTAGTTGAGCGTTTAGCGATTCTTCATCCTTATGGCGTCGTTGGGGTCAATGAGTTGCCAAAGAAATTTCGTCATGTTGATGAGACGGATGAAAATGGCATGATGCAGGCCCCTGTATTGGCTGATGTCACCCAGATTGATCATGGTTTGGTAGGGATTGATTCGCCAGCACTATTACCGGTTAACGGTTTGGATCTGAAAGAGTATCTAAACGATTTAGAAAAATCATTAATTCAGCAAGCGCTCGATGATTCTACCGGTGTTGTTGCTCGAGCAGCGGAGAAGTTAAAAATTCGCCGTACGACCTTAGTCGAAAAAATGCGCAAGTACGACATCAGCCGTAAAGAAAAAGAATCTGCTTAATTTAAACTCGTTTCAAAAAAAATCTCATAAGACTTTGTTTTATGGGATTTTTTTATTTCCCATCATTTTTATTCAGCTCCATCTCTGATCTTTCCTCTGTGAAACTCAGTGCTCTCTGTGGTAAAACAGCTTGTATCTTTTACTGTACTGGTTCGTACCTGAAAAGAAATTAACCACAGAGTGCACAGAGAACACAGAGGAAAAACTCAGGCCTACCAATACCGTATCCATAAAATATGACACATAATTTCTGACGATTTATTTAAAAAAATACGACGAAAAAGCGGCACGCTAATTGCTGAATAGCTAGTAATACTATTTTGATGTCGAATTATCGACACAAGCAGGAGCGTTTATGGCTAGCGTCGCTTTATTAAATTCAGCCCAGGCTGATGGTTCTATACTTGAACATCTTTCTCATGACAATTTAAATCGTGAGCATTTGAATCGAGAGCAGCTTAAGGATGCTTTTAATTTATTTAATTCAATGTCTGCTCAGCTTTCACAAAGTTATGATTTTTTAGAATCAAAAGTGGAAGAGCTGAGTGGCGAATTAGCCGAAGCTTCGTATCAGCGCATGCAGGAACTGGCTGAAAAAGAACGCATTGCTGAGCGCCTAGAGAGTTTGTTACACATGTTGCCAGGCGGTATTTTATTACTTGATGGCGAAGGGCGAATTCGTGAGTGCAATCCAGCAGCACATGCCTTGTTACTGCCAAATCACGGTGATAATACGGCGTTATTAGGCAAGCGTTGGCGCGATGTTATTAGTACGAGCTTTAGTCCAAAGCCGGATGATGGTCATGAGATTTCATTGGTCGATGGCCGACGAGTGAGTTTGCAAACGGCTTCGTTAGGCTCAGAACCGGGTCAAATAATTTTAATTACCGATCAGACAGAAACCCGCAAGCTGCAAGCAAGTTTGAGTCAGCATCAGCGTTTATCTTCTATGGGAAATATGGTCGCTTCGTTAGCGCATCAGATACGCACACCGTTAAGTGCGGCCATGATTTATGGCGAGCACTTACAAAATGAAGAGTTACAACCAGAGCAGCGCGAGAAGTTCGCCAATAAAATGATGCAGAGATTGCATCATCTAGAACACCAGATTCGTGACATGCTTATTTTTGCTCGCGGTGAGGCGCCATTGAATGATGATTTGACGCTTTCGCAATTATTACATGATTGGCAAGAAGCGTTAGAAATTCCCTTGCAGCAAAATTCCGCCAGTTGTGAGTTTCAGGTGAATAAGTTGGATGTACATATTCATTGCAATCGAGATGCACTAATAGGTGCCTTGATGAATCTTGTGAATAATGCATTAGAGGCCAGTGGCAAGGGTGCAAAGTTATACGTAAGGGTCAGTATTAGTGCTCAGTTTCAAGTGAATATTGAAATCGAAGATGACGGCCCTGGATTCACTCAGGGGATTGATGAGCAAATTTTACAGCCATTTTTCACCACTAAAAGTAATGGTACAGGCTTAGGGTTGGCTGTTGTTCAAGCAATCGCTCGAGCTCACTATGGCGAGTTTAGCATTACCTCGGCAGCCAATGAGGGGGCGATTGCGAGCTTTAAATTACCAGCTCAGCCGATTGTAAAAAGTCAGGCCGCAACCAGCCACTAATTAATACGCGTTAAGTCGCCGTGATGAATAATAGGTAAAGGAGTTTGTAATGAAAATTTTAGTGGTTGAAGACGATCCGAGTTTAAGAGAAGCCATAGTTGATTCTTTGATGTTAAAAGGTCACTTGGTACAAGATGTGTGCAATGGGGTGGAAGCGGTTAAAGTTATTGCTCAGACTTCTTTGGATATGGTATTGAGCGATATTAATATGCCTGAAATGGATGGCTTAGAGTTATTGGCGCATGTTAAAAAAAATCAGCCTTGGTTGCCAATGATTTTAATGACGGCCTATGGGGATGTTGGTCAAGCGGTTAAAGCGATGCAGCTAGGGGCGAATGATTATTTGATGAAGCCCTTTGAAGTACAGGAATTATTAACCCTGATTAATAAATACCAGCCCAATAATAATGAAGTCGCCGAGGATGCCCCGATCGCTGAGTCGGCAGAAAGTAAGTGGTTATTTCAGGTGGCTGAAAAAGTCGCGGCGACAGATTCTACGGTATTAATTTCCGGTGAGAGCGGTACCGGTAAAGAAGTATTGGCGCGTTACATTCATCAACATTCACAACGTTCTGGTCAGCCTTTTATCGCGATCAATTGCGCGGCTATTCCAGAAAATATGTTGGAGGCCATGTTGTTCGGCTATGAGAAGGGTGCTTTTACCGGAGCCTATGCTGCAACCCCAGGGAAGTTTGAACAAGCCAATGGTGGTACCTTGTTATTAGATGAAATTACCGAAATGGATATTTCATTACAGGCAAAGCTGTTGCGTGTTTTACAAGAACAACAAGTGGAGCGTCTCGGCGGCAAAAAAGTGATAGACCTGGATGTGCGCATTGTTGCTACCACAAACCGTGAGTTAGCCGATTATGTAGCCGATGGGCACTTTCGTGAAGATCTCTATTATCGTCTTAGCGTTTTCCCACTTAACTGGTTGCCATTACGTGAGCGCAAAGAAGATATAAAACCACTGACGCAATTATTATTGCAAAAACATGCCGGTAAAATGAAAAAACCGATTCCGAAGTTGAATAAAGAAGCAGAAATAAAATTGTTGGCTCACCCATGGCCGGGAAATGTTCGCGAACTGGATAATACGGTGCAGCGTGCTTTGATCTTGCAGCAAGGCGTGCAAATAACCGCAGATGATTTAGTTCTAACTCCGGTGCCGAAAAATCGACGCTTTGATGTGAAGGAAGTGACAGAAAATATCCCTGTTGATTTATTGTCTGCGGGCTTAGGCAGTAACTTAGATAGTAACTTAGATAGTAACTTAGGCAGTGCCCTAGGCAGTGATTTAAAACAGCGAGAAATTGAGTTGATCGTGCAGGCCTTAAACGAAGAGCCGAGTCGAAAAGAAGCTGCGGAACGGCTGGGGATAAGCCCAAGAACATTACGCTATAAAGTGGCTAAGTTACGAGAAGAAGGTATTGATATTGAAGCTCAGTTAGCTTAAATAGTTGACTCAGAAGCAGCGACTATTAATTGTTAGAAAGTTGGCCCACAAGTTGCAAAAAGGAAGGTTAGAAGGCAGAAGTGCCAAAAAAATATAAGTGAAACTTGATAGAAAGCGTCAAGTTTCACGAATGAACGTCGAGGTAAAGGTTATGGTTAATCGTGCGGATATCAACTCTGTTTTATTACAGATGCGCCAAGTACGTCAGCAAATGCAAACCACGGACCCGACTGCCTCGATGGGAATCAATACCCAAACGATGGGTATACAAAATCCGCTTAAAAGTTCGACAGTAGGAGCACCGCAAAATAGTTTTGCCGCTCAGCTTCAGCAACAGCACAATCAACTTAATCCATCTCAAGCTTCTACGAACGCTTCTTCAATGAGTGCATCTTCGACCATGAGTCCTGCTCAGTTTCGTAATGAAATGACTCAGCAAGATTTGGTCAACCAAGCCGCCGCAATAGATACTCGCCCAGGTAATCAGATGAATTATTCTTCGTCTGCTGCCAATCCCAGTATTGGTGAAATGATGGGTAATGCGATTAACCACGTTAACGCCACTCAAAAACATGCCGGTAGCTTGAGTACTCGTTATACCGAAGGTGATCCCAATGTTGATCTGCCAGAAGTGATGGTGGCTATGCAGAAATCCAGTGTGTCTTTTCAAGCGATGTCGCAAGTACGCAATAAGTTGTTAGAAGCGTATAAAGACATCATGAACATGCCAGTATAGCGGGGCGATATTAAATGGATAATGCAGTCGCTAACTCAGATCAAAAACTTGCCGATGATACTTCAACTGATCTTACCGCGGATGAGTCTATCGATGGCTTAGAGCAAGATATTCATCCTGTTGTCGCCGGTTTTAATAAACTATCGATTGTCCGGCAGGGGGCGATGCTGGGTGGTTTTGCATTAGCCATAGCGCTCACCATCGCTATTTTTATTTGGTCTAAAGAGCCTAACTTCAAACCTCTGATTAATCGTATGCAGGATTATAACGCGCAAGAAATTATTGAAGTATTGCAGCGTGAAGGCATCGATTTTGAAATTGATCCTTCGTCTCAGATTTTAATGGTGCGTGCCGATGAGTTACACGATGCACGATTGAAATTGGCGTCGGCGAGTTTGATTGATGATAAAACGGTGGGTCTTGAACTGTTAGACAGTGAGTCAAATTTAGGCACCAGTCACTTTATTGAAACGGCGCGTTATCGACGTGGCCTAGAGGGTGAGTTAGCGCGTACTATTGCCAGCGTACAGGCCATTCGAAATGCTCGAGTTCATCTGGCCATTCCTAAACAGTCGGTATTTGTGCGTGATCATAGAAAGCCCAGAGCGTCAGTTTTTCTTGAATTGTATGCCGGCGCTACTTTGCATAAAGATCAGGTTGAGGCGATTGTTAATCTGGTTTCTTCCTCCATTAGTGAAATGGATAAAGGCGCGGTTTCTGTGGTTGATCAGAAGGGCAACCTACTGTCAAAAATAGAAAATGATAGCCAAGGACTGTTAGCCACCAAGCAATTGCAATATACCGAGCGGGTAGAAGATTCGATTAGCTCCCGTGTTAATAGCATATTAAAACCGGTATTAGGCGTAGAAAATTATAAAGCAGAGGTCTCTGCAGACATCGATTTTACGGTAGTGGAGCAATCGGAAGAGATCTTTAATCCTGACTTGATTGCCGTGCGCAGTGAGCAGCTTATTAATGAGCAAAAAATCAGCGGCGCTGACGGCGGAATTCCTGGTGCCCTTACCAATCAACCGCCAGGAGACGCGAATGCTCCAGAGCAAATTGATCCTGCGACAGGACAGCCTTTTACACCGATGGATAAGCGCAGTGAGACGACGCGTAACTATGAAGTGGATCGCACGATCAGTTATAAACAGCAGCAAGTCGGCCGTATTCGTAGGGTAACTGTTGCAGTGGTGATTAATGATAAAGAATCATTAAATGCTGAGACCGGTGAAATGCAATTTGTACCCTGGGCAGAAGGCGATTTAGATCGATTAGAAATATTAGTGAAAGATGCGGTTGGTTTTAATGCCGCGCGGGGGGATAGTGTTAATGTGATTAACTCACCTTTCATGGGTAAAAATGAGGTGAGTTTAGGCGTTCCAGAGTTTTGGACCCAGCCTTGGTTTTGGGAGATTATGAAACAGGTACTGGCGGGTTTGTTCTTGCTGGTATTGATATTTGGTGTGATTCGTCCAACGATTAATAGTATTGCCAATAAAGGCCGTACCGATGAAGATGCTTTGGGATTGGATGAACTATCGGATGCAGAAGACGAATTTGATGAGGATAGAGTGACCTTGTCAGGGGCTGATAACTTCTTATTGCCAGGGGCTTCGGAAACCTTTGAACGCCAGCTCGATGCACTGAAAGGGCTGATTGCTGAAGACCCAGCACGGGTAGCACAAGTGGTTATTCAGTGGATAAATACTGAAGATGCTTAATAGCCTAACGTTTAATCGATTAATGTTTAATAGACAGATGCTTAATGGAAAGGTAACGCATTAACATGGCCGAAAATACACTGCCTGCTGAAGCCAATCAGCAAGAATTATTAGCAAACCTATCTCGTGTTGAACGCGCTGCCATTCTATTGATGAGTTTAGGTGAAAAGGATGCCGCTGAAATATTAAAGCATATGGGGCCGAAAGAAGTGCAGAAAGTAGGTACTTCGATGGCAACCTTGAAGGATGTTCGCCAAGAGCAAGTTGAAGGGGTGGTGGTCGAGTTCTTAGAGGCGGTAAGTGGTCAAACAGGTATGGGCCTTGGTTCTGATGATTATATCCGTAATATGCTAACTCAGGCTCTGGGCGATGATAAAGCGGGGGCCTTAATTGATCGAATTCTATTGGGGGGCAGCACCACAGGGTTGGATTCATTAAAGTGGATGGAATCGCGTCAGGTCTCTGACTTGATTCGTCATGAACACCCTCAGATACAAGCCATTGTTATCTCCTATCTTGATCCCGATCAATCGGCAGAAATTCTGTCCAATTTTGATGAAAAAGTACGCCTCGATATTATTATGCGAGTCGCGTCACTTGAAGCTGTTCAGCCTGCGGCATTGCAAGAGTTGAATGACATACTAGAGCGTCAATTCTCTGGTAAAGCCGGTACTCAAACTCAGACAATGGGTGGGGTTAAAGTGGCCGCCAGTATTGTTAACCTGGTTGATAGTACCATCGCCAATGATCTGCTTGAGCAGATTAAAGAAAACGATGAAGATATGGGGACTAAAATTCAAGACCTTATGTTTGTCTTCGATAACCTGGTTGATGTTGATGATCGCGGAATTCAAGCACTTATGCGTGAAGTGTCTACCGATCTTCTCGTGGTCGCATTGAAAGGCGCTGATACGGCGGTACAGGAAAAGATATTCAAAAATATGTCGAAACGAGCTGCAGAATTGCTGCGTGATGATCTTGAGGCGAAAGGCCCAATGAAGGTCAGTGAAGTTGAAAATTCACAGAAAGAAATTCTAACCATTGCTCGCCGATTAGCGGATGCGGGTGAAATAATGCTCGGTGGCGGTGGTGAGGCAATGGTGTAAACCAGGGTAATTAGAATGACTGAGGAAGATGAATTTCAAGCGAGCAGCGAAGATATCGAGATCAAGCCGTGGGATTTACCCTATTGGCGGGGTGCTCCTAAGCTAACCAAGAATGAAGTAGCTGAACGAGATGCGAAAAATGCGGAAGCAGAGGTTGAGCAGGAAGTAGAGGTTGTTGAGCCGCTAACGGTTGAAGAGTTAGAAGCGATTCGTAATGAAGGTTATGAAGAAGGTTTTTTACAGGGCTTAAACGAAGGCAGAGAAAAGGGTGAAGAAGAAGGCTTAGTCAAGGGTAAGGCAGAGGGTCATAAGGAGGGTCATAAAGAAGGTACGCAAGAAGGCAATCGTATCGGTTTTGAAGCCGGTGAAGCGGAAGGTCTGGCGTCGGGTAAAGATGCAATAAACCAAGCTTCCATCCATTTAGCAGAATTAACTCAGCAGTTAGAGCAAAGTCTCGTCGAGAAAGACAGTGCTTTACCCCAAGTATTGAGCCAGCTAATTAGAACCGCGTGTGAAACAATAATTGAGCGTGAATTAGAGCAGGGTGATAACCAAATCACTAAGAAAGTATTGTCGGCATTAGCACAACTGCCCAGTGGCGCTGAAAATATTCAGATCTATATCAGCCCTGGTGATGCTGTTCACCTTGAGCATGGTTTAAGTAACTCAGGGCGAGAAATGCACTTTAATGTTGATGATGCGTTAACTGTTGGCAGTGCGCGTATTACCACCAAGCAGTCGCTGATTGAATTTAGTCATCAGGAGCGCATGGCAAAGATATTTAAGTTAATTGATCAAGAGTGCGAAAAATTAGATTTAACGGACATTGCTAGCGAAGCTGTTGTTGAAGAGGTTATAGCTGAAGAGGTTATAGCTGAAGAGGTTATAGCTGAAGAGGTTATAGCTGAAGAGGTTATAGCTGAAGAGGTTAGCTCTGAAAAAATTGCATTAGAAGAAGTTGCATTAGAAGAAATCGAATCAGCAGAAGCGGCCGTTAAAGAAATAGAAGACCCGATTATTGAAGAAACTGCTGCTGAAGACATTGAAAAAATTGAAGAACCCGCTGATTCAAACATTGCCGCAACAGAGGCAGAGGAAACAGAGGAAACAGAAGTTCTAGTTGCTGAAAAAGTTGCAGCTGAAGAGTTAGAAGGTGAAGAATCAGAAGTTGAAGAAGTAGAACAAACAATAACTGAAACCGCAGAAATACCCAATCAAGAACCGCCCTTATGAGTTTGAGTGAACAGCTAAGTCGGATAAACCTCGATAAATTACCCTTACAAAAAGAGGCCAGCGGTAAGCTAATACGCATGGTAGGTTTAACGTTAGAAGCGGAAGGTCTGATCGTGAAAGTCGGCGATCGTTGCATGGTTGAGCGTCGCGATGATAAAGACATCGAAGCGGAAGTCGTGGGTTTTGATGGCAGTCGTATTTTCTTAATGCCGATTGAACAAGTTGATGGCCTGCAATCGGGGGCTAAAGTCAGCCCTCTGTCGGGCTCCGATGGTGTACCGGTAGGCTTTCAATTATTAGGTCGGGTGGTTGACGGCGTTGGTCGTCCACTCGATGGTAAGGGTCCCTTGCATGCCGAAAGGGGGTCTTTGCAAGGAGAGCAAATTAATCCACTGCACAGAGATCCTATCCGCACCACACTGGATGTTGGCTTACGCGCAATTAATGCGTTATTAACCGTAGGGCGGGGGCAGCGTATCGGTCTTTTCGCCGGCAGTGGTGTGGGTAAGAGTATGCTGCTGGGAATGATGACACGTTTTACCGAAGCGGATATAACCGTGGTGGGGTTAATTGGCGAGCGGGGACGAGAAGTAAAAGAATTTATCGATGAGATTCTGGGTGAAGAGGGCATGGTGAGAGCCGTCGTGGTTGCTTCTCCTGCTGATGACGCACCACTGATGCGTTTGCGTGCAGCGATGTACTGTACGGCGATAGCTGAATATTACCGCAAGCAGGGTAAGAACGTTTTACTCTTGATGGACTCTTTAACGCGTTATGCCCAGGCCCAGCGAGAGATTGCTTTAGCCGTGGGAGAGCCGCCGGCAACCAAAGGTTATCCCCCTTCGGTATTTACAAAAATCCCCAAACTGGTGGAGCGAGCAGGTAATGGTGAAGCCGGTGGTGGATCGATTACGGCATTTTATACAGTGCTCAGTGAAGGTGATGATTTACAAGATCCGGTCGCAGACGCCAGTCGTGCCATTCTCGATGGCCATATTGTATTATCGCGCAAACTCGCGGATGAAGGGCATTATCCAGCGATTGATATTGGCGCGTCTATTAGCCGAGCGATGCCACAAATTGTATCGAAAGACTGGTTGCGCAAAGCTCAAATGCTGCGCCAACTCTATGCGCATTATCAAGAAAACAAGGACCTTGTCAGTGTGGGAGCCTACCAAGCAGGGTCAGATCCGACGTTGGATTTGGCGTTGAACCGAATGCCAATGATTCAGAAATTCTTGCAGCAAGAGCTCAATGAAAGCGCCAAAATTGATGAAAGCCTAGAACAGCTAAATACGATTCTACCTGACGTACCGCAGGCGGATGGATGAGGGAGTATGAATGAGTAAGCAAAGAATTAAGCGTCTGGGCTTTGTACTGAAAATGGCTGAGGATAAGGAAAAACAAGATCTGCAGGTATGGGGGAATTACCAGCAGAAATTAGAACAAGAACAAGAAAAAATTACCCTGCTAGAACAATATATGATGGAGTATCGTAATAGTTTAACCAGTCAGCATGGCAGTGCCATTAAAGGCGGTCAGGTGCAAAATACAATCGCTTTTATCGAGCAAATCAAACAAGCCAGTAACCATCAGCAGCAGCAAATTAATCTTGTTCAACAGCAAGCAGAAGGGGCGCAGCGGGTTTATTTAGCGGCCCGAGCAAAAGCCGAAGCGTTACGAAAGTTGATCGAAAAGTTGCAGGAGCAAGCAGTCGTGATTGAGGGAAAGCAAGAGCAGAAAATGATGGATGAGTTTGCCGCGCGCAGTGCGCGTAACCGACAACTTTAATTTAACCCGAATACGCTCAATACTCTGACACTAAGTCATTAGTCTAAAATAGCCGACATTTCAATAATCCCTTCTCGAAAAATTATAGTTTTCATTTCATAAAAACTGCCTATTTAATTTCAGGAAAAATATATCAGCCAACCCGCTTAAATTGCCAATCTAAATTCGCAGCTTTCAAATTGCAGTCTATCCTTAGAATAAATGGAAATAGGAATGGAATGACATGCCTGAAGGACAACAGATTGAATGTGGCGAGAGAATGACCATAGAACAGGTCGAAAGCTTATACAGTCAATTAGAAACTGCGTTATTAGAACACGAAAAAATTGAGCTTATTGCCGATCGTGTGCAGCAATGCGATACCGCGTCACTTCAGCTAGTCGTCAATCTCCTTAGAGCATCAAAGCAGCAAGGTCGTACTGTGAAGTGGGTTAAACCCTCGCAGGCCATTATCAATGTGGCTGAGCTGCTAGGCTTAACTGAGTCTTTAGAATTAACACAACATATCACACAGTAGTAACGAAGGAGTATGCCAATGGCAACCATTTTGGCGGTAGACGATTCAGCATCGATGCGACAAATGGTAACTTTCACCTTAAAAGGTGCAGGCTATGATGTGCAAGAAGCAAGTGACGGCAGTGAAGCACTGAGCATTGCTAAAACGAGGAAGTTTGATTTGGTGCTGACTGATGTGAACATGCCAGTGATGGACGGCATTGAGCTGGTGACTGAATTACGGAAGCTTGGTGACTATAAATTTGTCCCGGTATTAATGCTGACCACCGAGTCCGCAGGGGATAAAAAAATGGCGGGCAAGCAAGCCGGTGCCACGGGCTGGATTGTAAAACCATTTAATCCAGAGCAGCTATTAAATACCATCAAGAAAGTATTAGGCTAATAATTATGAGTATTGATCTCTCGCAGTTTCATCAAGTTTTCTTTGAAGAAAGCTTTGAAGGCTTGGATATTATGGAATCCAGTTTATTGGCACTGGATTTAACAGAGGTCGATGCCGAAACAATTAATACCATTTTTAGAGCGGCTCATTCTATTAAAGGTGGCGCCGGCACTTTTGGCTTTATGCAGGTATCGGGTTTCACGCATGTAGTCGAAACATTATTAGATGAAATCCGTGCGGGTGATCGTGGTATTGAGCAAGATCATGTGGATTTGTTTTTGCAGTGCGTTGATTGCCTACGCGGATTAATGAGTGATTTACAAGCAGGCTCAGAGCCTGATATGACTCAAGCGGATGATCTGAAAAGCAAGTTTGAAGCTATTTTAGCCGGTGGCGAAGTCGTTGCTGAATCGGCTATTGATACGCAGACAGGTAATCAAGATATCAGCGATGGTAGTACCGATGATTCGGGTGAAAAGGGTTGGAAAATAGAGTTTATTCCTTGTGAAGATGTGTTGTGTACAGGCAATGAACCCTATCGTATGTTTCGTGAACTGCAGGAGTTAGCGGAAGAAGGTGAGGGTAATGGACTTGAAGTAATTCCTCACTTAGAGCGTTTGCCTGAACTTTCTAGTATGCACCCTGAAATGTGTTACATCTCTTGGACGATTATTGTTCGTGCGGATATAGAGTTATCAGAGATTGAAGAAATATTTGAATGGGTTGTAGATGATTGTGATATTCGTTATCAGCGCCTTTCAGAATGTGATTTATCGACGCTAGAAACGCATCAAGCCGTAGAGTCTTCCGCGGAAGTTACAGATATTGTTGTAATTGATAACGCCGATACTGAGCAAGAAGAAATAAATACGGTCCCACTAAAAACTCCAGTGATCAGTGAGAAAATTGAAAAAGCACTTGAAGAGTCCGCCGTAAAAATAGCGCCTAAAGTAGAGAAGAAAGCGGTCACAAAAGCCGCAGAAAATACCTCGATTCGAGTATCCATCGATAAAATTGATGGTCTTATTAACATGGTGGGTGAGTTGGTTATTACCCAGTCCATGTTAGGTCAGTTAGGGCAGGAGTTTGATGTCAGTCGACTTCAGAGTTTGCAAGAAGGTCTATCGCAGCTCGAACAAAATACCCGTGAACTGCAAGAAAGTGTGATGAAAATTCGCATGCTCCCCATTAGTTTCGCTTTCAGTCGTTTTCCTCGTTTAGTGCGTGATTTAAGCAAACAGCTTGATAAAGAAGTTGAGCTTGTGATGCTGGGCGAAAATACAGAACTTGATAAAACAGTGATGGAAAAGATTGGAGATCCGCTTGTTCACCTGGTACGTAACTCACTCGATCATGGTTTAGAGAGTGTGCAAGAGCGAACTGACAATGGTAAGTCTAGAGCAGGCACTATTACCCTCAATGCCTATCATCATGGCGGCAATATCGTGATCGAAGTTAAAGACGATGGTGCTGGCTTAAATAAAGAACGCATTCGTAAAAAAGCCATTGAAAAAGGCATTATTGCTGAGGACGAGCACTTAACCGATAGTCAGGTTTACGACTTAATATTTCAGGCCGGTTTTTCTACTGCCGATGTGGTTAGTGACGTATCGGGCCGAGGAGTGGGAATGGATGTGGTTCGTCGAAATATTGCCGAACTTAATGGTTCTATTGATGTGTCATCAAAAGATGGTGAAGGCTCAACCTTCTCTATTCGTTTACCACTTACTTTAGCTATTCTTGATGGTCAGCTTGTGAGAGTAGGTGAGGAGGTTTATATCTTCCCACTAGTATCCATTGTTGAATCCATTCAATTAGAAAAATCCATGCTGAATAATATTACCGGTAATCAGTTTGTGATGCAGCTGCGAAATGAATATGTCCCCATTGTGAGTTTACAAGACATATTTAATATTGATGGCGAAAAGAAAGACCTTGAAGGAGCCATGCTCGTCGTCGTTGAAGGTGATACCGAGAAGGTAGGTATTGTGGTTGATGAATTATTAGGTCAGCAGCAAGTTGTGATTAAAAGTCTTGAACAAAATTATGAAAAAGTTGACTCGATTTCGGGTGCAACTATTTTAGGTGACGGTACCGTGGCCTTGATTGTAGATATTTCAGGTTTAAATAATAAATCTTCAGAGAATAAATCTGAAGATCAAACTCAAGCTGCTTAAGGGAGAATATTATGACAAACGCAGCTCGGCAAAAAAATAATGATGCAGTATCAGGTACTGGCTCCGATGATGAACAGCAGTATTTGACGTTCATCATGGCTGGTGAAGAATATGGAGTTGATATTCTCGCGGTTCAAGAAATACGAGGTTGGGAGGCAACAACGGTGATACCCAATGCTCCAGAATATATAAAAGGTGTGATTAATCTTCGAGGGACAATCGTTCCTATTATGGATTTACGCAGTCGGTTTAGTTTAGAGCGAGTGGAATATAGTCCAGTAACGGTGGTGATTATTCTAAAAGTTGAAACCGAACGGGGCGAACGAGTAATGGGAATTGTGGTGGATGCGGTATCCGATGTGCATTCGATTAGTGATTCTGATACCCGCAATAGTCCTGAATTAATTGAAGATTTAAATACTGAATTTATCCGCAGCTTAGTATCAGTAGATGACAATATGATTATCTTATTAGACGTACAGCGGCTATTAACGATAGATCGACAAGTAATAGATCAAGCGGTGGATGTCGTTGCCGATACAGATAACGACAAAGAAAAAGACAAAGAATAACGATTACTTAAAAAATTTATGATAACAGGGTGAGTATCATGGCTGAAGAGCAAAGTTTAACACATTGGAAGATTCCCACGTTAACGATGATTCCAGCAGCACTGGCATTAGTCTATTTGGCAATGACCGCCGCAAACGTTGGCTTAGCTACGGTGGTTGCGGTAGTGGGGTTGACGTTATCGGTGGTCTTTGGCTGGTTGCAGTTATCCAGGCAAGGCGGGTCTGGCGCTGGTAGTCCTTCAATAGAAGCTGAGCGCTTAAGTAAAGCATTGGATGTGTGTAATGCTAATGTGATGCTCGCTGATATCAATAATGAGATTTGTTATACCAATAACTCCGTTATTACCATGATGCAGGCTGCAGAGAGTGCGATTCGCAGTGAGCTGCCTAACTTTAATAGTGCCAGCTTAATTGGTACTAATATGGATGTATTTCATAAAAATCCTGCTCATCAGCAGAATATGGTGGCAAACTTACGACAGACTTATAAAGCACAAATCGTTGTCGGTGGCCGTACCTTTGGCTTAATCGCCACGCCGATTTTTTCAGATGATCAAATGCGTTTAGGAACAGTTGTTGAGTGGAAAGATAAAACAGATGAACTGGCGCTAGAGTTGGAGGAAGAGCAAGCAGCAAAAGAAAATACTCGCATTCGTATGGCCCTTGATGTCTGCAATACCAATGTAATGATGGCGAATGAAAATCTTAATATCATTTATATGAATGAAGCAGTAAAAGAAATGATGGTCACTGCCGAAGCGGATCTTAAGGCTGCCTTACCTAACTTTAATGCGCATCAGTTGATGGGTGTTAATGTTGATGTGTTCCATAAAGACCCTTCACATCAACGTGGCATGTTAGAGAAACTTGCTAATGTGTATGAAACGAATATTGTTGTCGGTCGACGTACCTTTGGTTTAATCGCAACGCCAGTATTTGAAGACGGCCAACGCCTGGGCACGGTCGTAGAATGGGTCGATAAAACAGATGCGTTAGCCCTTGAAGAAAAAGAACTAATAATATCCCAAGAAAATATTCGTATTCGTAAAGCGTTAGATGTGTGTAATACCAACGTCATGATGGCGGATGAAAGCCTCAATATTATCTATATGAACGAAGCAGTGAAAGGCATGATGATCAACGCAGAATCTGATTTGAAAGTTGCTCTGCCTAACTTCAATGCCAATCAATTGATAGGGGTCAATGTTGATGTCTTCCATAAAAATCCAGCGCATCAGCGGGGCATGTTAGAAAAATTAGCCAATGTTTATAATACCAATATTGTTGTCGGTCGACGTACCTTTGGTTTGATCGCGACTCCCGTTTTCGAAGACGGTCAGCGCCTGGGTACGGTCGTAGAATGGCTCGATAAAACCGATGCGCTAGCGCTTGAAGAAAAAGAATTAAAAATATCACAAGAAAATATTCGTATTCGTAAAGCGTTAGACGTGTGTAATACCAACGTGATGATGGCGGATACCAATCTCGATATCGTTTACATGAACGATGCGGTTAAACAGATGATGTTAGTGGCTGAGAGTGATTTGAAAGCTGAATTGCCAAGCTTCGATGCCCGTAACTTAATTGGGGCTAATATTGATCAGTTCCATAAAAACCCAGCACATCAGCGCGGTATGCTTACCAAACTGTCAGAAGTGTATAAAACGGATATCCAGGTAGGACCGCGTACCTTTGGTTTAATTGCAACCCCTGTATTCAATGAGGGTGAGCGTTTAGGAACGGCTGTTGAGTGGATGGATAAAACAGAAGCGCTGATAGCAGAAGCGAAAGCGACGGTTATTTCAGATGCCAATGCTCGAGTTAAGCAAGCGCTAGATTCGGTTACGGGTAATACCATGATTGCCGATAATGAATTCAACATCATTTATATGAACGCCGCGGTTCAAAGCATGATGAGTAATGCCCAAGGCGATATACGAAAAGATCTACCCAACTTTGATGCGAATAATCTTGTTGGTCAAAATATTGATGTCTTCCATAAAAATCCCTCTCATCAACGTAATCTAGTCGCGAATATGCGCGGTACCTATAAAGCTGAAATTATGGTCGGTGGCCGTACGTTTGGACTGATTGCTAACCCGATTGAAAATGAACAAGGCGAGCGTTTAGGTGCGGTAGTCGAGTGGATGGATCGTACGGACGAAGTCGCGGTTGAAAAAGAAGTTGATGATCTGGTGCAAGCGGCATCGAATGGTGATCTATCGCAGCGCTTAGAGACCAATAATAAAGATGGCTTCTTCTTAAGCTTAGCGACAGGACTGAATAACTTAGTCGGCATTGCTGATGCTGTGGTGAACGATACCGCACGAGTATTGGATGCTCTGGCTCATGGTCGTTTAACCGAAACGATCTCCGCCGATTATCAGGGCTCGTTCGGTAAGTTAAAGCAAGACTCTAATGCAACGGTGGCAAAACTAACTGAAATTATTACCAATATCCGTGAATCTGCATCGACGGTATCCACTGGGGCGAATGAAATTGCCCAAGGTAATGCCGACTTAAGTCAACGTACTGAATCTCAGGCGGCGAACCTTGAAGAAACTGCTTCCAGCATGGAAGAGATGACCAGTGCCGTTAAGCAAACCAGTGAAAATTCGACCCATGCCAATGAGCTAGCAGTCTCTGCGAGTAAGCAAGCAGCGCAAGGTGGGGAAGTAGTGAGTCGAGCAGTGACAGCCATGGAAGAGATTAATCAAGCCAGTAATAAGATCGCCGATATTATTGGAGTGATTGATGAAATTGCTTTCCAAACCAACTTATTAGCCTTAAACGCCGCGGTTGAAGCAGCCCGAGCGGGTGAGCAGGGCCGAGGCTTTGCGGTAGTCGCTGGAGAGGTTCGAAACTTAGCACAACGTTCAGCAGGCGCCGCGAAAGAGATTAAAGATCTTATTCGCGACAGTGTTGAGAAGGTAAATGCGGGTACTAACTTAGTTAATGAATCGGGTAAAACACTGGAAGATATAGTGTCTTCGGTGAAACGAGTGACCGATATGATCGAAGAGATCAGTGTGGCCGCGCAAGAGCAGTCATCCGGTATCGAACAAGTGAACAGCGCCATTGCTCAAATGGATGAAATGACCCAGCAAAATGCCGCCCTAGTAGAAGAAGCAACCGCGGCAGGCGAGGCGATGGCTGAGCAGTCGCGGGGGATGATGACCCTGATGGACTTCTTTACCTTAAGTAATTCAGCCGCAAATATGTCGGCTGGCTATGTTAATAGTCCTGCGCCGATGGCAGCGCCTGCTCGAGTATCTCACGCACCTCAAGGTGCGAAAATGAGTAACGCCGCAGATGATGAATGGCAAGAGTTTTAAGGACTGAATATGTCTACAACTGGCTTAGCAATCGATCATAGGGAGAAGGAGTTTCCTATGACAGATAAGGACTTTCAACGTATAGCTGGCTTAGCAGGCCGCTATACCGGGATTGTTTTAGGTGAGCAAAAGAGAGATATGGTTTATGGCCGCATCGCTCGCAGAGTTAGAAAATTGAAATTAGATAGTTTTACTCGATATCTAGATTTTTTAGAGGCGAATATAGAGCTAGAGCTTTCTGATTTTATTAATGTTATTACCACAAATTTAACCTCGTTTTTTCGGGAGAATCATCATTTTGATTATCTTCAGAAAACGGTGCTCTCAGAAGTTAAAAGAAAAAAAAGTGCAACTAAACGCATACGTATTTGGTCTGCCGGCTGTTCGACAGGAATGGAACCTTATTCAATCGCGATGACGTTACTGAAATTTGGCATGGCCTCAGATTGGGATGTGAAGATTTTAGCGACGGATTTAGATTCTGACGTATTAGATAAGGCTCGAACTGCCGTTTACTCAGCAACAGAGGTTGATGGTCTAGAAGAGAGTCTGGTTAAAAATTACTTTCAGCGTAGTGGTGCCGGGAAGGAAGTTAGAGTTAAGGAAAAAGTCAGTAAATATATTCATTTTAAACGTCTTAATTTATTAGAGAAATGGCCGCATAAAGGGCCTTTTGATTTTATTTTTTGCCGTAATGTCGTCATATATTTTGATAAGCCGACGCAGAAAGTACTGTTTGATCGATACGCTGATATGTTAGATGTTGGCGGTTACCTTTTTATTGGGCACTCTGAAAATTTAAATGGTATTAGTGATCGTTTTGAAAGTTTAGGGAATACTATTTATAGGAAAATACGCTAATGACAGCGTTACCAAATACTAAAACTCAATTACAACCGCCGCGTCAACAGCCTGCTATAAGTCTAGGTTTTGAGCATGTGAACCGTTATTGGGATAAGGTGCATGAAGTTTGGGCGGCAAAAATATTGCCTGGTGAACTTTATGTATCTACTCATGGAGAAATGATATCAACGGTATTGGGTTCTTGTATTTCAGTTTGTATTCGCGATAAAAACAAAGGCATTGGTGGTATGAACCACTTTATGCTGCCACAAGACAGTGAGTACTCTACGGCTGACTGGGGAGAAAATCCAGCAACATCCTCCTCTCGCTATGGCAATTGGGCGATGGAGTATTTAATTAACGCCATTATGAAGCGCGGTGGTGAAAAGCAGAACTTTGAAGTCAAAGTTTTTGGTGGTGGCCAAATGATGGCTGAAATGACTGATATCGGGCAAAAAAATATTCTGTTTATATATCATTATTTAGCCCAAGAAAATCTAAAAATTGAAGCCAGTGATGTCGGTGATATTTACGCTCGTAAAATTTTGTATTTCCCCGATACGGGCAATGTAAAAGTTAGACGTATTACTAATGTTAAAAATGATACGATTATTCGCCGTCAAAATGAATATGAGAAAGATGTTACGGCAAAAAATAGTTATAAGCCCGATACTAAAAATATTGAGTTATTTTAGGATTAAATCATGACTAAAATTCGAGTGCTAGTGATTGATGACTCCGCTTTGATTCGACAAATGCTGACGGAGATATTAAACAGTCGAGATGATATAGAGGTAGTAGGAACTGCCGTAGATCCACTTATCGCACGTGAAAAAATAAAGCAGTTAGCCCCCGATGTGTTAACTCTTGATATTGAAATGCCAAAAATGTCAGGGCTTCAGTTTTTGCAGAACTTGATGCGTCTACGTCCAATGCCGGTGATCATGGTATCGACGTTAACAGAGCGTGGGGCACCTGAAACACTCGAGGCCCTTGAATTGGGTGCTGTTGATTATATCTGCAAGCCAAAAGCCAAAACAGAAGCGAAACTTAAAATATTTTCAGAAGAGTTAGTTGATAAAGTACGCATGGCGTCAACGGCTAGGGTGCGACCTTTTGAGCAGAGTAAGGTTGCCACAAAAATATCGGGAGAAAATACAAATTACTCGAAAATTATTGCGATAGGTTCCTCTACAGGAGGCACCGAAGCGATTAAAGAACTCTTAACGACGGTTCCTAAAAACTGTCCACCGATTTTGATTACTCAACATATTCCAAAAATATTCAGTACATCGTTTGCTGAACGGTTAGATCGATGTTTGGAGCCAGGCGTCTTTGAAGCTCAAGACGGTATGCTGATTCGTCCAGGCTGTGTTTATATTGCCCCCGGAGATTTTCACTTAACCATTGGCAAGTCGGGTACGAAAATGGTTTTCCGTGTAGTACAAACGGAAAAGGTTAATCGGCATAGACCTGCGGTTGATGTCATGTTTAACTCAATTCTAGACGCCTATGGAGCAAATGTTGTGGCCGTTATGTTAACGGGGATGGGATCAGACGGTGCGCAAGGGATGTTGAAGTTGAAGCAAGCTGGAGCACTGACCTACGCACAAGATGAAGCAACCTCAGTCGTTTGGGGAATGCCCCAGGCAGCGTTTAATCTGGGTGCTGTTGATGAAGTATTGCCGTTGCAGAAAATTTCAGCAAAAATGCTGCGCGCAGCGCAAAAGAAATGATCTATCCAAACCTATGATAACGCTGAATATAAGCTAAAGTTTAAATAGAATATTAAGGAGAGTTGCAATATGGGTGTTCAATCTAATATTGATAGTAGTGGGAAAGAACTAACGGTTAAAATTGATGGTCGTTTTGACTTTAGTGCGCACCAAGAATTCCGTGATGCTTATGAAGGTATCCCCGCAGACGTTAATAGCTACGTGGTTGATCTGGGTGATACATCTTACCTCGATAGTTCGGCCTTAGGGATGTTGTTATTATTACGTGATCATGCCGGTGGTGATAATGCGAATATAAAAATTATTAAGTGTAATGAGGATGTTCGAAAAATTCTAACGATTTCAAATTTCGAACAACTTTTTACTATTCAATAATAGAAAGATTGGGTGACCCGAATGAAAATCCTGATTGCTGATGATAATGCCTCAGATAGATTTTTACTAAGTAAAATTATCAGTAAACAAGGTCATGAGGTTGTTGAGGCAGAAAATGGTAAGCATGCCATTGACTGTTACGTTAAGGAGGCTCCTGATATTATTTTGATGGATGTCTTGATGCCTGAACTTAATGGCAAAGAGGCTGCCAAAGAAATTAAGCGTATTGCGGGTGAAGATTTAGTTCCTATCATATTTTTAACCTCCCTTGTGGATGCTCAAAGTCTTGCTGACTGTCTAGAAGCTGGCGGTGATGACTTTTTAACCAAGCCCTATAATCATATTATCCTCAAAGCAAAAATTGATGCTTTCGTGCGCATGAGAAATATGCATGCTACGTTACAGAAGCAGCGAGATACTATTGCTGCTAATAATCAGCACATGCTTCATGAGCAACGAGTGGCGAAAGCGGTATTTGATAATGTTGCCCACTCCGGCTGCTTAGATGCTACCAATATTAAATACATGTTATCACCGCTGGCGGTCTTTAATGGCGATGTGTTGTTAGCGGCTCGTAAACCTTCTGGCGGTATGCATGTGTTCTTGGGTGATTTTACCGGCCATGGTTTGCCCGCGGCGATCGGTGCGATGCCTATGGCAGAGATATTCTATGGCATGACCGCGAAAGGTTTTGCTCTGCGTGATATTTTACGAGAAATTAATTTAAAACTTAAATCTATTCTGCCTGTCGGTTTTTTTTGTTGTGCCGCTGTGGTCGATTTAAGCTTTACTAAGCGCAGTGTTAGTATGTGGATGGGAGGCGTGCCGGATTGTTATTTGTTAAGTCAGCAGGGTACTCAACTTAAGACGCTAAGGTCACATCATTTACCCTTAGGCGTGTTAAGTAGTGATCAGTTTGATGTTGAAATGACCGAGCATTCGATGGACTTTGAAGATCGTTTGTTCATGTGGTCAGATGGTATTGTAGAGGCGCGCGATAGTGCTGGGAATATGTTTGGGGAGGAACGCCTACAGGCTGTTTTTAAACAAAATACACATCCAGATTTATTATTTGAGGCCGTTAAAGAAAGCGTTAATATCTTTGTCGGAGAGACTGAAAGAGATGATGATACAACGTTAATTGAATTGAAAATGGTTGATGAAAGTGAGCTAGAACAATCGGAACTGGTATTAGAGCAAAGAATGACCACCGACCCTAGTGACTGGAAAATAGATTATGAATTAGGTGTCGATTCCTTAAAATATTTTAATCCTTTGCCTTTATTAATGCATATTGTAATGGAGGTTCCTGCCTTAAGGGCGATGGGGGGGCAGCTTTTTACTGTGGTTGCAGAGCTTATTTCTAATGCGTTTGAACACGGTGTGCTTAAATTGGATTCGGCACTAAAATCAACACCTGCTGGTTTCGTGGATTTTTATACCCTCCGAGAAAAACGTGTAAATGAGCTTAATTCGGGTTTTATTAAAATTAATATGACCCACAGTTCTGCAGAGGGCCGTTCAGGAATATTTTGCATTACCATAGAAGATAGTGGCGAGGGGTTTGATTATGCTAAAAAAACCTCAGAAAATAAGCCTCAGGACGAAAATAAGTTCAGTGGTCGGGGGATTCCTCTTATTTACTCTTTATGCCATTCATTAGAGTATATAGGCTGTGGTAATAAAGTGGTTGCAGAGATACACTGGCCACAGAAAAATGTCGCGAAGTAAGTAGGAGTAAAGTTTGGATAAAACATCTCATTTTGATACTGAAGCATTGGTGATGCTAGAAGAGATTATGGAAGATGAGTTTCCTGATTTAATACAGGTCTTTATTTCTGACTCTGATCCTAGGTTACCGGCGTTACAACAAGCCTATGATGTTCAAGATTGCTCAAGCTTAAGAGAGTTAGCGCACAGCTTTAAAGGCGCTTCTGGTAACTTATCTGCACTGCCCTTGGCCGATCTTTGTTTTAAAATAGAAGAAAAGGCACGTGATACCAATCTTGATGGAATTCAGCCGTTAATTACCGCTATAGATACTGAATACAGGGTCGTTAAAAAAATTCTACTGTCCTTAATTAAGTAATTTTAGATTTCTGAATGAGTTGGCCCACCCTTTGCTCTTACTAAGTAAGATTAATGGGAGCTAATATGGAAACTCAACCAACTCACAATGGCTTAATGCAAATTTTCACCAGCTTAGGCTTAGCGACGGATAATTCGTTAGCGGGGCTAGAAGGGGATAATCCAGATGGTAATGCCTTTGCTAGCTTACTATCAGGCTACTTGCCTGGCCAGGCAGATAATCAATCTCAAGACGTAAACCCAGACTTACTATCCAAGCCAGTGGCGGAGAGTGAGCTGCCAGACTTATTAACCCCCGTTATTTTAACCGATCAAAGCTTGCCGCATTTAGGCCAAGCGTTGCCGCTTGAAAGGACGTCATTAACCTCCGCAATTGGCATGTTAACCGCTGATACTTCTACTGATGCTACCGCAAATGCCTCTGCTGATGCACTCGTTGCTAGAGGGCAGGCTCATTTCCCCAAAGTACCGGGAGGGGGGGATTTATATCAAACTTCCTTGAATCCCTTAAACGGCCCGGTTTTAGCTTTCGATGATGCTTTAGCTTCCCAATCATTAGAAGACAATGGATTTTATGCACAATCATTAGTTTCAAGCGTTATGGCTAATGATTCAGCAATCGCAGCAAGACTGAATAGTTCAACGAGTATTAGCACGGAGTCAGCTAAATCTGGGTATGTGATGCCACAAAATCTTGCTCCTAATAGTGAATTAAAAACTGCCAACTCGCTAACGAATCTAACGGCCAGTGAACTTGATGCAGAGGCCGATCGCTTTTTGGGAGCAGAGCCGAAATCCAGTCTATTAAAACCTAAGAGTTCAGTCATGACTGAATTACTTTCTGCTTCTCCAAATCTAGCACCCGCACAGGCGCCTTCTATTACAGAAAGTTCGGTGAGCTTAGCACTGGCAATGAATGAGGATCCGACCAGTCTCACTTTAGATCAGTTAATTGATGCTGAGGAAATAGAGCAGGGTGAAGTTGAAACTAAGCTGACGGCATTAGAGAAAAAACAAGATGACCAGACGTTAAAGTTATCAAAAGGACAAGAAGCGTGGGGTAATGCGTTAACAGAACGTATCACGATGAACGCTGCTCAAGATATTAAGCAGGTAACCATTCATTTAGATCCCCCTGAACTTGGCAGTCTCGAGCTTAAAATGAAGATTAATGATGATCAACAAGCTCAAGTCGTTGTGCAGGTTCAGAACCCACAAGTAAAAGAGGCTTTAGAAAGCAGTGCTCATCGTTTACGCGATATGCTGGCGAGTGAAGGCCTAGAATTATCTGAGTTTGATGTGCAAGCGGATGCCGGTCGTGGTGAGCAGTCGTCACCAGACTCTAATGATCAAGGACAAGAAAAATCACAAGATTCTGACACTTCAGAAAACCTAGCTGAAGGAATTAGCGTCGAAATAGCCCAGCCAAAAAATAATAATTTATTAGATACCTTTGTCTAACTCCTCTCTATACCTTGTCTAAGCTGTCTATAGGGCCTGTCATTAATTAATACAGGCCGACAAATAGTGCATCCATTTTTTTGACGCAAAAACATGGCATGCGTATTGCTATTTTGACTATTAGGTATTGGAGAAATGACGTTATGGCTGCAGAACAAGATTTGAAACTCGACCAGGGTGAAGTTGAAGAAGGTGGTGGCAGTAAGAAAAAGCTGATCATCATTGTGGTCGCGATTGTATTACTCATTGCGATTGCTGTGGGTGCGACTGTCTTCTTAATGATGGGAGATGATGACAGTGCTGAAGAGCCGGCTATAGAAGGTGAAGCTGCTGAGGTCATCGAAGAAGGCGTTATTCCTGCTCAATACATAAAGATGAAACCAAAATTTATTGTCAATTTTAATGTCGGTACGCGTCAGCGTTTCTTACAAACCAGTATTGAAATTATGACCCGTTCTCAAGGTGTTGTTGATGCGATTGAATTGCATAACCCTATGTTACGCAATGAAATAGTACGCATATTGTCTGAGCAAGATTTTAAACACTTGCGAATGCCTGAAGGCCGTGTGGAACTTAAATCTTTATTACAAGAACGGCTAATATCAGTATTGAAATCTGAAGCAGATGTAGATGGTATTGAAGCCGTATTATTCACTAATTTTGTGATGCAATAGGGAAGGCGCGTGCAAGACTTATTAAGCCAAGACGAGATTGATGCGTTATTACACGGAGTTGATGATGGCGATGTAGAGCCTGATTCAGACATCGATGCTGCGGGCGTTAAGTCTTATGATATTACCAGTAACGACCGCATTGTACGTGGCCGTATGCCAACACTGGAAATGATTAATGAACGTTTTGCCCGCTATACCCGCATAAGTATGTTTAATTTTTTACGCCGCAGTGCTGATGTCGCATCAGGCGGTGTACAGATTATGAAATTTGGTGAATACGTTCACACCTTGTACGTACCCACCAGTTTGAACCTTGTGAAAATTCGTCCTCTTAGAGGCACCTCACTTTTTATATTAGATGCCAAGCTGGTGTTTAAATTAGTTGATAATTTTTTTGGCGGCGATGGGCGTCATGCAAAAATAGAAGGGCGAGAATTTACACCGACTGAAATCCGTGTCATTCAGCTCGTATTAGCCCAAGTTTTTAAAGACTATAAAGAAGCTTGGCATACTATCTTGGATGCTGAGTTTGAATATGTGGGTTCGGAAGTTAATCCTGCGATGGCGAATATTGTAAGCCCGAGTGAAGTTGTGGTCGTTAGTACGTTTCATATTGAGTTGGATGGTGGCGGCGGGGATATGCATATTACTGTGCCTTACTCCATGATCGAGCCCATTAGAGAAACGTTAGATGCGGGAATGCAGAGTGATATCGATGATGTTGATGATCGTTGGTTGCAGTCTTTGCGTGAAGATATTCTAAATGCCAAGGTAGCAATACATGGCACGGTGGTTGAGCAAGAATTATCGTTACGTGAAGTTTCTGAATTAAAAACAGGGGATATTATCCCTATAGAAATGCCAGAACACTTTACCCTGGAAGCTCAGGGTGTGCCTCTATTTAGAGGGAAGTTGGGCGTATCAGACGAAAACTTAGCGGTAAAAATCATTGAACAGATTAATCATAAACGACGTTAGTACGTTGTTAGGGGAGTATTATGAGTGATGACTCGCAAGACGAAAATGAAAACAAAGCTGGCAGTGAAAATGAACCAGAACAAGATATTAATCCGAACGATATTGATATTGATGGCTTAGCAGCAGATGTTGCTTCTGGGGTTGATGAAGCCAGTGATGAAGCGGTGACTGATGAGTGGGCATCGGCAATGGCAGAAGATCCGACCACGGAAGAAGCGGGTAAGGTTGATGATGGCTGGGGCGATGCTATGGCGGAAGAAGCAGACTCCATTCAGCAAGCTAAATTAGATCAGCTTACGGATGAGAGCCAGCCTGGCGCGGATCATTTGACGCCCGAGTTGGATGTTATTTTAGATATACCTGTGTCGATATCGATGGAGGTTGGGCGAACAGAAATACCGATTCGAAATTTACTGCAATTAAATCAAGGCTCCGTAGTTGAGCTTGATCGTTTAGCCGGTGAGCCATTAGATGTATTGGTAAATGGTACTCTGATTGCACACGGTGAAGTGGTTATGGTTAACGACAAATTTGGTATACGTTTAACAGATGTGGTGAGTCAAAGTGAAAGAATTCAGCGCTTACGTTAATAAAACTCTGATGCGGAGTTTTACTTTTTTACTTTTGTTGATGCCGTTATTGCTTCAGGCTGACGATGTCTTAACTCAAGCACCTCTGCTTGAGGATCCAATGTCTTCCATTTGGCGAGTCGGTTTTACGTTAGTAGGTATGATTGCTTTTATCTTGTTTTTAGCCTATTTAGCCAAGCGATTACAAGGTATGAATCGTTCGAATATGGGGTTTGCTTCACAAGGAAAAATGATTCAAACACTGGCAACGACTTCCATCGGATTAAAAGAAAAAATCTCTCTTATTCAGGTCGGTGATCAGCAATTATTGATTGGGATTACACCACAGTCGATTCAGACTTTGTTAGTGCTTGAAACTCCAATAAAACAAGAGGACATAGAACAGCAAAGCCCGATATTTCAAGCCATTTTTAAAAAGGCACTGAATAACGCATGAAGTATTTTAGTGCAGTATTGTTCCTCCTTTTTCCATTAGTGAGCTTGGCAGATATCAATGCTTTGGGTATTCCGGCAGTCACTTTTCAACAAACGGATACTGGTGGTGAATATACGGTAACGATTCAGATTCTGGCGTTAATGACGCTATTAAGCCTGCTGCCAGCAATTATTATGATGATGACAGCATTTACTCGAATCATAGTTGTGATGGCGATACTGCGTCAGGCACTGGGCTTGCAACAAACACCTTCCAACCAAGTCGTTTTAGGTATGTCGATTTTTTTAACGGCATTTATCATGATGCCAGTTTTTGAAAAAGTGAATGAAGTAGCCATTCAGCCTTACTTGAATGAAACGATTAAGCCTCTCGAAGCGTTAGAAAGGGCTTCGGAACCCATGAAGGAATTCATGCTGGCGCAAACACGTGAAACCGATCTTAATTTATTTGTTAGAATTTCTGGCAGGAAAGATCTGTTAAGTCCTGATGAAACACCTCTGCATATATTAATTCCTGCTTTTGTCACCAGCGAATTGAAAACGGCTTTTCAAATAGGTTTCTTATTATTTATACCGTTTCTAATTATTGATCTTGTGGTCGCCAGTATCTTAATGGCGATGGGGATGATGATGTTATCGCCAATTATTATTTCTTTGCCGTTTAAAATTATGTTATTTGTTTTAATCGATGGCTGGGCCCTCGTTATGGGTACCTTAGCCAATAGTTTCGGCACTATTTAATTTGAATTATTTAGCTTTGAAATCATTAAAGGAGGCGCTATGGGGGTAGAGCAAATTGGCGATTTATTTTCACAAGCCTTGTTTATGATTGTTACCATTGTTTTTGTTATGGTAATTCCTAGTCTTGTTGTTGGTCTGTGTGTGGCGACCTTCCAAGCAGCAACGCAAATTAATGAGCAAACGTTAAGTTTTTTACCTCGCTTAATTATTACTTTATTAAGTCTTATATTCTTTGGCCCTTGGGCGGTCAATAAAGTCGTGGAATTCACCTTGAATATTTATACCAACATTCCTTTTTTGGTAGGTTGAGGTGACATAAGGATATGTTGGAATTCACCGCATTAGAGTTAAATGGCTGGGTTAGTCAGTACTTTTATCCCTTTGCTCGCATTGCTGGCTGCTTGGGCGTCATGCCTCTATTGGGTAGTAAATTGGTGCCAAAGCAAGTCCGTATTTTATTATCTGTATTTATTACTCTGATTATTGCGCCTTTATTACCTCCTATGCCTGCTGTTGATCCGATGTCACTAGCCTCTTTTATCATCATTTTTGAACAGATGTTGATAGGTATTGTCTTGGGTTTTATGGTGGAGATAGTAACTCAGGTCTTTGTCTTGGCGGGTCAGTTAATAGCGATGCAAACAGGTTTAGGTATCGCAACGACAGTCGATCCTACTCAGGGTGTTTCTGTGGTCGTCGTCAGTCAATGGTTTCTGTTTTTAATCAGTCTTACTTTCTTGGCGCTCAATGGGCATTTGATCGTAATAGAGGTGGTGGTTGAAAGTTTCTATACCATGCCTATTGGTGGTGGTGCGTGGACCGCGGAAGACTATGGCAGGATGGTACGCTGGGGAGGTTGGATGTTTGCATCAGCCTTGGTTATTGCATTGCCTGCGTTAACCTCGTTATTGATTGTTAATTTTGCTTTTGGTGTGATGACGCGAGCTGCGCCACAGTTGAATATTTTCTCGCTCGGTTTTCCTGTCACTATGATGGTGGGTCTCTTGATTATTTGGTTAATCATAGGTCAGGTTGGAGAAAGTTTTCATGTTTTATTAGAAACACTGTTTGAATTTTTGCGCTCGTTAATCCGAACGCCCTAGTGGTTGATGAGTTATTAATGAGTGATTTATTTTATATCGTAATTCTATAGATATTTTGTTGGAGTCCTACGATGGCTGATGAAGACAGTAGTCAAGAAAAAACAGAGGAACCCACCGAGCGGAAAATCCAAAAATCGAAAGAAGATGGACAAACCGCTCGTTCGAAAGAGTTGAATACGACATCGATTTTGTTATTCGGTGCCTTGGGCTTGGTTGCCTTTGGTTCTTATATGAGTGAAAAGATTTATCACATCGCTCGTTTTAATCTCGATGTTGAACGGGCAGCTTTGTTTGATACTAATTACATGTTTAGTCACATGTCCCAGTCTATGTGGGAGGCCGTTGCTGCGCTGGTTCCTTGGTTTATTTTAGTTTTGATTGCGGCATTTTTATCGCCTTTAGGCGTTGGCGGATGGCTATTTAGTACCAAGGCTTTAGCCCCTAAAATGTCCCGATTAAGCCCTTTGGCAGGTTTTAAGCGCATGTTTTCTGCTAACTCGTTAGTTGAGTTGTTTAAAGCTTGGGCTAAAGTTTTAATCGTCGGGACGTGTGCCTATTTCGTCATCAAATTTTATTTCCAAGATGCAATGGATTTACAAAATTCAGCGGTACGTCCGGCCATTAAGCGTTCTACTGAAATAGTATTGTGGGCGGCGGTTATTCTTTGTGCATCTACCTTAATTATTGCAATGATTGATGTGCCTTGGCAAATTTACAGTCATACCAAAAAACTGCGTATGTCTTTGCAAGACATAAAAGACGAATTTAAAGATACTGAAGGTAAGCCAGAAGTGAAGGGGCGTATTCGTCAAATGCAGAGGGAAGCTGCCCAGCGTCGTATGATGGGATCAGTGCCGGATGCTGACGTGGTGATTACCAATCCAACGCATTATGCTGTTGCTTTAAAATATACCGGAGGTGCCGGAGCTCCGATTGTTGTGGCTAAAGGTATCGAAGAAACCGCATTAAAAATTCGAGAAATTGCTAAAGAAAATAACGTTCCACAGATGGAGGCACCGCCATTAGCTCGAGCTATTTATACCCATACACGAATAGATGATGAAATTCCTGAAGGCTTATTCGTGGCTGTAGCTCAAGTGCTGGCGTATATCTTTCAGGTGGATCAGTATGCGAAAGGCCAAGGTCCTAAGCCAGATCATCGTCCTGCTATGCCAATTCCAGCAGATCTACGAGTAGACCCGAAAAAAGATTAGACTTTTCTTAAAAATAAATTCAACAAAATGTGAAATGTGCACCCTTTTTGCAACCAGACTGATTAACGTCAATTTATTGTATTAGGGTAACTATGGCCACGTTAGATCGCGGACAACTTCTTCGACAGATTAGAGATAATGCGATTACCCTGATGACGGGTAATTTAGGCATTCCATTAATGCTGTTGGTCTTGCTCGGCATGATGACGTTGCCACTGCCTCCTTTTTTACTCGATACTTTTTTCACTTTCAATATTGCTATCTCTATTGTCGTTCTCTTGATCTGTGTTTATGCCGTTAAACCATTAGATTTTGGTGTCTTTCCCAGTATTTTATTAGTCGCTACTTTATTACGTTTAGCGCTAAACGTTGCTTCTACTCGTGTGGTTCTACTCGAGGGACATAAAGGCGGGGATTCTGCGGGAAAGGTAATCGAGGCTTTCGGTGAAGTTTTGATTGGCGGTAACTATGCGGTAGGTCTCGTTGTTTTCGCTATTTTGATGATCATTAACTTTGTCGTAGTCACCAAGGGTGCAGGCCGCGTGGCAGAAGTAAGTGCTCGCTTTACCTTGGATGCCATGCCGGGCAAGCAGATGGCAATTGATGCCGATTTAAATGCGGGTTTAATGGATGCAGATCAAGCTAAGGCACGGCGAGCTGAGATTGCGGCAGAAGCTGAGTTTTATGGCTCAATGGATGGTGCTAGTAAGTTTGTTAAGGGCGATGCCATTGCTGGGATCCTTATTCTGGTTATCAATGTTGTCGGTGGCTTTGCGATCGGTATGGGGCAACACGATTTATTATTTGCCGATGCGGTGCAGAAATATACCATTCTAGCGATTGGTGATGGCTTGGTGGCGCAGATACCTTCGTTACTACTTTCTACCGCGACCGCGATCATGGTGACGCGAAACAGTGATGCGAAAGATGTGGGGGATCAAATCGTTGGTCAAATATTTGCCTCTCCACGTGCACTTGCGATTACCTCCGGTGTTTTGTTTTGCATGGGTATTATTCCGGATATGCCTCATTTTGTTTTCCTTCTTGCTGCTTTTTTAGCAGGAGCAGGCGCGTATTTTATTCATTGGCGTAATGAGGGCGGCGTTTTTGTTGATGGTAGGCCTGTTACCGGTAAAAACGCGGAAGCGGCTCAAAGCAGTAGTTCGGCAAGTAAGTCAGTATCGAATGCTGGCGCGCCACCACTACCTGGGGAAGCATTACCTGAGCATGAAGTAAAAGAACTGGGCTGGGATGATGTTGAAGCGGTTGATCGTGTCGGTTTAGAAGTGGGCTACCGCTTGATTCCTTTGGTGGATAAAAATCAAGGTGGGCAACTGTTAGCTCGAATTAAGGGCGTTCGTAAGAAACTCTCTCAAGATATTGGTTTTTTAATGCCGTCGGTACATATTCGTGACAATTTAGACCTTATGCCAAGTCAGTATCGGATTACATTAATGGGGGTCACTCTGGCGGAAGCAGAAATTTATCCTGAGCGCGATATGGCGATTAATCCTGGCCAAGTTTTTGGCAAGCTCGAGGGTATTGAAACACTGGATCCTGCCTTTGGCTTAGAAGCCTTATGGATTGAGAGTACCCAAAAAGATAAAGCACAAACGTTAGGTTATACCGTGGTTGATGCCAGTACGGTGGTAGCGACCCATTTAAATCAGTTATTGCATAAGCATGCGCATGAGTTAATTGGTCATGAAGATGTGCAGAAGATGCTAGATATCTTAGGGGAAGCCTCCCCTAAGCTTGCTGAAGAGTTGGTACCCAATACGGTATCGATCAGTCAGTTACTGTCTGTGTTGCAAACCTTGTTGCGTGAAGATGTTCCCGTGCGTGATATGAGAACCATTGCCGAATCTCTGGCGAACATGGCACCCCGTAGTCAAGAAATTGCCGCTCTAACGGGCGCTGCACGAACGGGTCTCGCCCGTTTAATTATCCAGAACATCTTTGGTACCGCGGATGAGCTGAATGTAATGACCTTAGACCCCACTTTGGAACAGTTGTTGCTTAAGACAGTACAGCAGAGCGCACAACAGACAGGAAATATGGATACGTTAGTAATTGAACCGAGTATGGCCGATGCAATTCAGCGTTCATTGATGAGCGCAACGCAAGAGCAAGAGAATGCAGGTCGTGCTGCAGTACTGGTAGTATCAAGTCAATTACGTCCGGTTCTTTCTCGTTTCGTGCGCAATACGATCGAACATTTAAGTGTGCTGTCGTATCAAGAAATTCCTGATAATAAAACCATTACGATTGTGGCAACTGTGGGGGCTCAATAAATGAAAGCAAAACGATTCACCGCTAAAAATATGCAGCAAGCCCTGCGTATGGTCTCAGATGAATTAGGCCCGGATGCCGTCATACTTTCTAATAAACGTTTAGGTAAAGGCGTTGAAGTTATTGCCGCCCTTGATTATCAAGAGATGGCAAACGAGCAGCAGCAACAAGAAATTGATCGCCAATTAGCGTTGCAGCAGGAATTAGAACAAGCCAAGCAGGCGACGGGGAAAATTCGTCAAGAAAAGCCTCAATTAGATCAATCAAATGTGGCGACGACCGCAGCGTTAAAAGAAGCTTTGATCGGTATTAAAGAAGGCACTATTGCTCAATCTAAAGCGCTTGATGCGGTGATGCAAAGTGAAGACGAGCTGCAGCAAACGATTAGCCAGCAAGCCTCGAAAATGAGTCATGATGAAACTACGCCTTTCTTCAACAAGGTTTCTGACGAATTAAAAGATTTAAAAAATTGGTTGGTCAGTCAGCAAGGTAATGCCTGGAATCCTAACCGCCCTTTAAGTTGGCAGCAGGCGCAAATTTGGCAGCGTTGCCAGGATCTAGGTATCGATCCGTCTTGGGCTGATAAGTTGGTGAGTGCGTTGCCTGAAGATGATGACGATATCGAAAAAGGTTGGGCGCAGTGCTTGAAGTATATCGCGGAAGACTTACCGCTAGCGAAAAATAATATGCTGCAAACCGGTGGTTGCTTTGCTTTTGTCGGCCCCACCGGTGCTGGCAAATCAACTACGATTGGTAAGCTTGCCGCTCAGTATGTGATTAATCATGGCAATGAAGATATTGCCCTGATCACGATGGATAATTATCGAATTGCGGCCCATGACCAATTGAAAGCGTTTGCTCGTATTATGGAAGTACCGCTATTAATATTAGAACCAAACGGTGATTTGTCGGCCCTGCTTGATCAATTGGCGGATAAGAAATTTATTTTGATTGATACTGCAGGTTTAGCCATTCAAGACCCACACTTTTCTGTGCAATTGACTATGCTTAAAGGGGCAGGAAATAGAGTGCGTACTTTATTGGCCTTGCCATTAACGAGTCAGGCTCGTTGCTTACAAGAAAATTATGAACATTTTAAACCGGCGGGTATCGATGGCTGTATTTTTACAAAACTGGATGAGTGCTTTAGCTTGGGGCAAGCAATGAGTATCGCTTCGGTCACACGACTGCCGATACACATGGTAACGGACGGTCCTCATATTCCAGACGATATTCATTTTCCGAATGCTGAAAAAATGGTGCGCTTAGCCGAGCAAATGGCACGTATGGCTCAAGCCCGCTGGCAAACTTCTGAAGTGAGTTCGGCAATGAATAATAATTTTATGCAACACGGAGTGTAAGCATGGCTCAGCACCCAGTACAAGTAATTGCAGTCGCTGGCGGTAAAGGCGGTGTGGGTAAAAGTAATGTAACGGTGAACCTTGCGTGTGCACTGTCAGAATTAGGTCGCCGGGTTGTCATTCTGGATGCGGATCTAGGCTTGGGTAATATCGATGTACTACTGGGTATTACTCCTAATAAAACCATTGAGAATGTTTTGCGGGGAGAGTGTACTCTGCGTGAGGTGATGGTTGATGGGCCAGGAAAAATTAAAATTGTTCCTGCGACATCCGGTGCTCAGCATCTGTCGATGTTAACGACTCAAGAACACGCAGGATTGATTCAAGCGTTCAGTGATATTGGTGATGAGATTGATATCTTATTAATCGATACGGCGGCAGGGATTTCAGATGCTGTGATGAGTTTTGCTCGTGCTGCACAAGAAGTTGTCATGGTCGTGACCGATGAACCTACTTCTATTACAGATGCTTATGCGCAAATAAAATTACTTAACCGCGATTATGGCGTTTTTCGTTTTCGTGTCGTTGCCAACATGGTGCGTTCTCCACAAGATGGGCATGCACTCTTTGCGAAATTGATTAAAGTAACGGATCGCTTCTTAGATGTAGCGATGCAGTATGTTGGCTCTGTTCCTCAGGACGATGCAGTTCGCCGTGCGGTGCAGCGCCAAAAGCCTGTGGTTGAAGCTTATCCACGCGCGAAAGCATCCACTGCATTTCGAGGTATAGCTAAAAAAGTGGATGCTTGGCCGTTGGCGTCAACACCCCGCGGCCATCTTGAATTTTTTGTGGAAAATCTTGTCCAAGCAGGAGCCCATGGGTAGTCCCTGTCATGAATGGATGTGCTATGTACGATGAAGTCAGCAGCCCAAATTTTGATGAGCTAGTTCGTGAACACGCATTATTAGTGAAGCGAATTGCTCATCATTTAAGAGGTCGATTGCCAGACAGTGTTCAACTGGATGATCTTATTCAGGCGGGCATGATTGGGTTAATCGAAGCCGCGCGCAAATATGATGGTGCTAAAGGGGCTAGTTTTGAAACTTATGCGGGTATCCGAATTCGCGGTTCGATGCTCGATGAAATTCGCCGTGGAGATTGGGCACCGCGCTCTGTGCATCGAAATTCTCGCCGTATTAGTGAAGCGATTAAAGAAGTTGAATTGGCTAAAGGCCGAGACGCGGATGATCATGAAGTCGCTGAACATTTAGGTATGAGTGTCGGTGAATACCATACCCATCTTAAAGATTCTGCGGGCTGTCGTTTATTCAGCTTTGAAGATGTGATGGAAAAAGGAGAGCAAGGCCAAGAACAGTTGGTGGGTGCTAGTCCAAATCCATTTCTAGGCATTGAGCGTGATGCGTTTAAATCGTCTTTAGCAGATGCAATTAAAGCCTTGCCAGAGCGAGAGCAACTCGTACTGGCGTTGTATTATGATGAAGAATTAAATCTAAAAGAGATTGGTGCCGTTTTAGGGATCAGTGAATCTCGTGTCAGTCAAATCCATAGCCAAGCAGCGCTGCGATTAAGATCACGGTTGACGGAATGGTCTTAATCCATCCGTTAACATTTCATCTCATCTTAATTGATAAAAGTTAATCCTTAAGCGTTAATTAATATAAATATTGATTAACATTCTTTCAGCGCTAGGTGTGCCTCTCAATTTCTAACTCTTTGTTATCTATCTTGATTTTCTTTCTGGCTAAAGCCTTATCTGCGACTACACTTCTATTTAGGAGTCATTAGACTTGACGTGGAGTTGGCATTCGGAGGTCGCTTTGGATAAGAATATGAAAATTCTCGTTGTAGATGATTTTTCTACTATGAGAAGGATTGTCAAAAACCTGTTGCGTGATTTGGGATTTACCAATACACAAGAAGCAGATGATGGATTAACGGCTTTGCCCATGTTGCAAACAGGAGATTTCGATTTTCTAGTTACAGATTGGAATATGCCTGGAATGACGGGGCTTGATTTATTAAAGCATGTGCGTGCCGATGATAAATTAAAAACCTTACCTGTTCTGATGGTTACTGCGGAAGCAAAGCGCGATCAAATTGTCGCGGCTGCTCAAGCAGGCGTGAACGGCTATGTTGTTAAGCCTTTTACTGCTGCTGTCTTAAAAGAAAAAATTGATAAAATTTTCGAGCGTGTTGACGGTTGATAACAAGGAATTGGTATGGCTGAGCTGAAAATAGATCCTCAAGCGCCATCCTTTCAGCAAGAGATGAAAGATCTTGCTGAAGACTTGTTGACAAAGATCGATGGTGGCGATCTTGGAAAAATTGTTGGCGTTGTCAACAATATCAACGGAGTGCGTGATAGAACCCTATATGACGAAATCGGTAAGTTAACGCGTGGGCTGCATAATGCGATTAAAGACATAAAAACCGGTGATGAGTTAAGTGAAGAATCTGGTATGGGCCAGGCATCCGATAAGCTAGCTTATGTCATTGAAATGACGGATAAAGCAGCGAATCGTACGATGGATTTAGCAGAGGAGGGTATGCCTCTTAATGCTGAGAACTTAGAGGGGGCAATAGAATTACAAGAGCAATGGAAAAAGTTTTTGCGTAAGGAATTAAAGCCAAATGAATTTCGAGAATTATCGAAAAAAATTGATGCTTATTTTTCCCAAACCCAAATTAATTCTAAAAAAATATCAACTCAGCTATCAAATATTTTGATGGCTCAGGATTTTCAAGATTTAACTGGGCAAGTAATTCAACGAGTGACCAAGTTGGTTTCTGAAGTCGAAGCACGTTTAGTGGATTTGGTCGCTATGGCAGGTGAGGTTGATCGTATTACGGGTATTTCCCACGGTGAATCTCATAAAAATGAACCCCTACAAGAAGATGATAAAAAAATTATTGCAGAAGGGCCACAAATTGACACCAGTTTAGAGGGTGTTGTTGGCGGTCAGGATGATGTTGATGATTTATTATCAAGTCTTGGTTTTTAAGGAGCTAATGGATGAGTTTCGATGCTGATGATGAAATCCTCCAAGACTTTTTAGTTGAGGCTGGAGAAATCCTAGAGCTACTATCAGAGCAACTAGTTGATCTTGAACAACGTCCTGATGATTATGATTTACTGAATGCAATTTTTCGCGGTTTTCATACTGTAAAAGGTGGCGCAGGTTTTTTACAGCTAAATGCATTAGTTGATTGCTGCCATGAAGCTGAAAATGTTTTCGATATACTTCGTAATGGCCAACGTCGTGTGACATCCGATTTGATGGATGTGATATTACAGACATTAGATACCGTCAATGAAATGTTTGATGCAGTGCGTAATAATCAGCCACCTGTGCCTGCGACTGCTGAGTTATTGGCGACTTTACATCAGTTGGCTCAACCTGAAGCGGCAGATGTTCCTGTGGCTGAAGTGACTGCCGCAGAACCTGTATCTGAAAATGTTACTGCTGAATCTACTCCGAGTGGTGAATCAGAAGATATTACTGATGATGAATTCGAACAATTATTAGATGCGTTGGATGAAAATGACAGTGCAGACGCCCCCGCTAAAGCTGAAACGGGCGGTACTGGAGAGGGTTTAGGATTTGATGATGATGTCTTTTTTGATGTCAGTGATGAGCCTGCGATCGCTGAGACTAGTGATGAAATAACAGAAGATGAATTTGAAGCGTTATTAGATCAAATTCATGGCTCTGGTAAAAAAGCGCCTGCGGCTGACAGTTCTGTAACAGAAAGCAAAGCGGCAGAAAGTGAAGCAGTAAACATACCATCAGCATCAGGGTCAGATGAATTAATTACAGATTCTGAATTTGAAGATTTATTAGATCGTTTACATGGTCAGGGAAAAAATCCGGCAACGGCCAATGTTACTGAACCAGCGAAAGTTGAAGCTGAAAAAGTTGAAGTTCCAAAAGTTGAAGTTCCAAAAGTTGAAGTTCCAAAAGTTGAAGTTCCAAAAGCGGAAGTTCCAAAAGCGGAAGCGCCTAAACCAGCAGCTAAAGCGGTTGCAAAACCTGCTAAACCACCGGCGGCGAATGGGAAACCGGCAGAAGCTTCAGCCCCTGTCGCAGAAACCACCGTTCGAGTGGATACTAAACGTTTAGACGACATTATGAATATGGTCGGTGAGCTGGTATTGGTACGTAATCGATTAGTACGCCTAGGCCTAAAAAGTAATGACGAATCGATGTCGAAAGCGGTATCGAATCTTGATGTAGTGACGGCAGATTTACAATCTGCTGTGATGAAAACTCGAATGCAGCCGATTAAAAAAGTATTTGGGCGCTTCCCTCGAGTTGTTCGTGATCTAGCCCGAGCGTTGAAGAAAGAAATAAATTTAGAGTTGCAGGGGGAGGATACCGATTTAGACAAAAATTTGGTCGAAGCCTTAGCAGATCCTTTGGTTCACTTAGTGCGAAATGCGGTTGATCATGGTGTAGAGCTGCCTGATCAACGAGAAGCGGCAGGTAAATCCCGTGTTGGAGTCGTGGTATTAGCGGCTGAGCAAGAAGGTGACCATATTTTACTGTCCATCGAAGATGATGGCGGTGGTATGGATGCTAATGTATTGCGGAGTAAGGCGGTAGAAAAAGGCATGATGGATCAGGATGCCGCTGATCGATTAACGGATAATGAATGTTACAATTTGATTTTTGCTCCAGGTTTTTCTACCAAGGATGTGATCTCGGATGTATCGGGTCGCGGTGTTGGTATGGATGTGGTGAAAACTAAAATCACCCAGCTTAACGGCACATTGAACATTGATTCACATCTTGGCAAGGGTACTCGAATTGAGATTAAAGTACCGCTAACGCTCGCCATTATGCCAACACTCATGGTCATGCTAAAAGAGCAGGCGTTTGCTTTTCCTCTGGTGAGTGTGAATGAGATTTTTCACTTAGATCTTTCAAAAACCAATGTGGTTGATGGCCAAGAAGTTATTGTCGTACGAGATAAACCGATTCCGTTATTTCATCTAAAACGCTGGTTGGTCAAGGATGAGGGGGAGGCCCAGTCGGATGAAAGTGCTCATGTTCTCGTTGTTTCTATTGGTAATCAAAGAGCGGGCTTTGTTGTTGATCAGTTAATCGGTCAAGAAGAGGTAGTGATTAAACCTTTAGGTGCCATGTTACACGGTACTGCTGGGATGGCAGGAGCAACGATCACGGGGGACGGACGCATTGCATTAATTTTGGATGTGCCGAGTATGTTACAACATTATGCAGGACGGTAGTTATCTGCCGCATAAAGGATGATTATTTAGCATGGCATTATCCATGAAAATTAAGGTATTGGTGGTTGACGATTCGGGTTTTTTCCAACGTAGAGTATCAGAGATAATAAATGCGGATCCTCGCTTGGAAGTTATTGCGACGGCGAGCAATGGTAAAGAGGGCGTTGAAAAGGCTTTGGCCTTAAAGCCTGATGTGATCACCATGGATTATGAAATGCCGGTTATGGATGGCGTGACGGCTGTTAGAAATATTATGAGCCAGTATCCAATACCAGTATTGATGTTTTCTTCTCTGACTTACGAAGGCGCTAGAATTACCTTAGATGCACTAGAGGCGGGAGCTGTCGATTTTTTATCGAAACAGTTTGATGCCATTGCTGCTTCCGAGGCGAATTTACATAAAACATTAACAGATCGAATTTTTGACGTAGCTGCAACCGGTAAGAAGTTAACAATACCTTCCAATACTCAGAAGACTGTCAATCGTACAACAGCCATTAATACTCCCCGTCAATCAATTGCGCCTTCTACTGCTTCGGCAATAACGCCAGCGAAAAGTAGTGGAGCATCACCAGCAAAATCTTTACGTCATGTTGAGCTAGTGGTGATAGGAACGTCTACTGGCGGTCCTGCAGCGCTACAAACTATTTTTAAGCAAATCCCTGCCGATTTTTCTAAACCCATAATTATTGTTCAACATATGCCAGGTTCTTTTACCAAAGCCTTCGCTGAGCGTTTGAATAAATTAAGTCCTTTAACCGTCAGCGAAGCGCAGCAAGGCGATAAATTAAAACCAGGCCATGTTTATGTTGCCCCTGGCGGCATGCAGTTGTTATTGGATGGTCGTAATGGTGGCAGTATACATATTCATGAAAGTGATGAACGTATTAGTTATCGTCCAAGTGTTGATATAGCGCTGGCTTCTGCGGCAAAACATTTTGGCCGTAAAGTCTTGGCGGTTATTCTCACAGGTATGGGTTCTGACGGTAAAGAAGGTGCGCAATTACTGAAGCAGGCAGGGGGCACAATTTGGGCACAGGATGAAGCCAGTTGTGTCATTTATGGAATGCCCATGGCAGTAGTTAAAGCCGGTCTTGTCGCAAAAACTCTTCCTCTAGATGAGATCGGTATCAAAATATTTGATGAGGTTAGCTAATGGATCGCCTGGTCTTATTGTTGCTTTTTGGTGCTGTCTCTAGTGTTGTATTTGGTCATGTATTAGAAGGCGGATCTTTATCTTCGCTATGGAATGCTCCTGCTCTTTTTATCGTATTTGGAGGTTCTCTGTTGGCACTGGCTGTTCAGACGCCGACATATCTAGCGGTGCGCGCAACGAAATTAACATCTTGGCTAGTCGCTCCACCTCAATTTTCTCTTGATCTTTTATTAACGAAATTAACAACGTGTGGTAATGCATACCGCAAAGATGGGGTGCTAGGGTTAGATCGTATTGCGCAGGCAGAAAGTGACCCTGTTATGAAGAGAGCACTCGTGATGCTCGCGGATGGTCAACCGCCAAAAGCGATCGAGAAAAGTATTTTATTGGAGATTGAAACTCATCAAGAAAAAGACATATCTGCGGCAGAGGTATTCGATAATTTAGGTGGTTACTTACCGACGTTAGGCATTGTGGGAGCGGTACTTGGATTGATGCAGGTACTGTCTAACCTTGAGCAGCCGGAAGAACTTGGGCGAGGGATTGCAACGGCATTTGTCGCGACTTTTTATGGGGTTGCGGCGGCCAACTTAATCGCCATTCCGATTGCCGGTCGTCTACGCGGATTTATTCAGCAGCGCACTCGTTATCATAAAGCGATGATTGTTGGCGTAATGGCCATTCGTGAAGGTATTAATCCGCAGCTGATCCGCTATCGTCTGGAAGGAATTGACTTATGAGTACTCAACATGGTCCTGATCGCCATCGTTGGTTAATTTCTTATGCTGACTATATGACCTTGCTATGTGCATTTTTTATTATGCTCTATAGTGTGAAATTATTAGATGAAAATCAATATCAAGCTGTACAAGATATTTTAGATGGCATGTTTACTACTCAAGCGCAGCAACTCTTACCACAGCCAGAAGTATCGACAACGATTCTTGATAACAATAATGGCATGATGCCGTTATATCAAACGGTGAAGCAACAGCTGCAAGTATTTATTGATAGTAATGAATTGAATATTGAGCAGGAGGGAGAGTGGGTGAAAATTCGCTTAAAAGCCGATACACTTTTTCCTGCCGGTGGTTGGGAAATTAATGATGAAATGATGGATATGATTGAACGGCTTGCTCTGGTGGTTCGGCCGATACCTAATGAAATTAATATTGAAGGCCATACGGATGATGTGCCGATTAGCTCTGCGAATATTGTGAGCAACTGGGATTTGTCAGCCTTGCGAGCGGTTGCCGTCGTACGAGCTTTTGAATTATTCGGTGTCGCCCCTCAACGAATGGCTGCAATGGGATTTTCTTATCACAAACCACTATTTGCAAATGATAGTGACGAGCATCGGTTGGCAAATCGACGCGTTGAAATTTCAATTAAACAAGGAAGTATTAATCAGCCTTGGGCGAGAGAAGAATTTGTGGAATGAGCATGAAAATTGCAGTGAAACAATATTCTTTATCTCTGTGTCAATATAAGGATGACATGACGTGCGAATTTGGTCGATAGCAAATCAAAAAGGGGGCGTGGGGAAAACTACATCGGTGGTTTCTCTTGGTGGCCTGCTGGCAGAGCGAGGCGCTCGGGTATTATTGATAGACTTGGATCCCCACGGATCCTTAACCAGTTACTTTCGATATGACCCTGATAGCTTAGAAACGAGCTTGTATGATTTATTTTTTAATCAGCGTTGTAAAGATTTAGACTATATTCATAAAATAATTCTTCCTACGTCACGTAAGGGGGTTGATTTATTGCCGGCGACGACAGCGCTTGCCACTTTAGAACGGCAAGTGAGTGGTCAAGACGGTATGGGCTTGGTCTTAGCAAAGACGTTAGCCCAACTCTGGGACGATTATGATTATGCATTGTTGGATACACCGCCTATTCTAGGTGTGCTCTTGGTAAACGCATTAGCGGCTTGTCAGCGACTTATTATTCCGACACAAACAGAACATTTAGCGCTTAAAGGGTTAGAGCGCATGGTACACACGTTAAAGATGGTGATGTCATCACAGAATCGTCAACTGCCTTACACGATTGTGCCGACATTATTTGATCGTAGGACTCAGGCGTCATTAACCACGTTAAAAGAAATGCGTCAGCTTTATCCAGAGCATTTGTGGCAAGAAGCCATTCCTATCGATACCAAGTTTCGTGATGCCAGTCATGAGGGGGTATTTCCTAATGAGATGGATAGTATTTCTCGTGGCGTTAGGGCTTATCGACATCTATTAACGGAATTAGATCAAGCAGAAGAGGTGAAACATGAGCGTAGATCAGCCCAATAACCAAACAAGAATCTCGGGTTATTTAGATATGCTTCTGGTGGATCATTCTATTTGGGATGAAAAACTTTCTTTAGCGATTAACCCGCCTGTTCGTCCGCAAAATACTGTCGCCCCCGGACATTATTTATTAACGACTGAAAATATAGGCTCGGGTCACCGAGTCGTTAAGTTTACTCATTTATTAAATAGCATCAGTATTTTAAATCAATTGCCATTTTCAAGACTTAAATCAGAGGTGTTATACCGCTGTTTGCCACTAGCAGCAGAGGCAATGCTTTGTGACTAAGCAGAGTAGCTCTACGCCAATATCGGCGAAAGAAAGCTTGCCAAACTTTGTTGATGGCGTATTACAGAACTATCTTGATCAATTATTAGTGACGGCGACTCAGCAGCCACAGAAAGTAGAAAAAGTAATTACCATTCCTGAAGAAGCTGAGCCGGTATTTAAAGCTGATCCTATCCCTCTTATTGTACCTGAGATGGCGCCTGATGCTGTATCTGAAGTCGCTCATGATCACGATATTATCGTGGAGCGGGTCTCGGATATAGAGAACGATGCGGTTCCGCTAAGCCTAAAATCACTGACGGATCAAGAGTCTTGGTCGAGTCAGGGTGTTGAATGCCTGGTGTTTAGTGTGTGTGGATTGAAACTCGCGGTCCCTTTGCTGTTTTTAGGGGGTGTGCATGAGGTCATCGCCAGTGATGTAAAACCATTGATGGGGCAACCTTCTTGGTATTTAGGCATGGTGCATACTGCTGAACAGAACCTCCAAGTTATCGATACCGCAAATTTCATTATGCCGGAACGTCATCAGCATTTATCTGAGCAAGGGTTTAAGTATTTAATTCAGCTAGAAAAAACACCGTGGGCGATCGCCTGTCAATCAATTGACGATACGGTACGGCTGGAGGCATCAGAAATTAAATGGCGTGGTGAGCGTGGCAAACGGACTTGGCTTGCAGGGACTGTTATCGAAAAGATGTGCGCTCTGATTGATGTTGCTGGATTATTACAAAATGTGGAACTCAACTGTAAGACTGTATGAAATTTATTTAATTTTAAGCTGGTACAGTTTGTGCTCTCTACTATAGTTAAGAGAGGTGCAACACGTTTTTTGACGCGAGCCAATTAATTAAGACCTTTCTAGTGAGGACGTAATATGTCAGCCAATGCTGCGAAAAGTGCAGAGGATCCAATTCTACAGTGGGTGACCTTTCGGTTAGAGAATGAGTCCTACGGTATTAATGTGATGCAAGTGCAAGAGGTTTTACGCTATACCGAGATCGCTCCTGTGCCAGGTGCGCCTCCGTATGTTTTAGGAATCATTAACCTGCGAGGGAATGTTGTTACGGTAATCGATACGCGCTCACGATTTGCGTTACCGAATGCAGAAACAACAGACCAAACGCGGATAGTGATAATAGAAGCGGAAAACCAAGTCGTAGGCATTTTGGTGGATGCGGTGGCTGAGGTAGTTTATTTACGTCAGTCTGAAATTGAAACCACTCCAAATGTCGGCAATGATGAAAGTGCTAAATTTATCCAAGGCGTTTGTCATAAAAATGATGAGCTATTAATCTTGGTTGATTTAGAGAAGCTCATGTCGGATGAAGAATGGATGGAAATTTCTGGTGTATAGCCAGAAATAGGAGCTTTAAGCATGTTGTATTTGTCATCTTTATCGATGGTTCATTGGTTATTAATCAGTAATGGAATATTACTTGCCGCAACTGTTGCAGGTTTTGTTTTAGTTAAACGTAAATATGAAAGTGACTTTCAAAATTGGCAACAGCAAACACAAAAAATAAGGCATGATTTTGAAGCAATGAGTAAGAGTACTTTTGGTATGGGCCGTTGCGTAAAAAAATTAGAGCAGCGCCTTATCGAAAGTGAGAGAAAACCTACCTTGGCTACTTCAGATGAAGCTTTGTATCAGCAGGCTCAGCGCCTTGTCGGTATGGGGGCGTCAGCAGACGATTTGGTTTCAAGCTGTGGTGTTGCTCGTGCAGAAGCTGAATTATTAGTCTCTATGAATAGACAAGTAGCTCATTAATCTGGGCTTTACTTAATAATAAAAGCTATATGCATTTTTAATTGTTACAGATACCTGTTATGACAAAATAGTCCGAGTTGAACCCTAGAAGCTTCCTATACTTGTATTAGATAGGAATGAATTAGGAGTACAATATGAAGCTGGTCACGGTATTTTCATTTGCAATAATTACCAGTCTAGCAATATCGGCAGCGGACTCCGTTACCACTCGATATGACACGTCAAGGGTATTGGCGAGTCAAATTTACAGCGCAGCTTTTAATGATGTCTCTCCTGGATTTGATGATTTATATATTATAAAAACTCAGGACAAGGGACGGGAAATTATCATTTATTGCAACGTGACCTACTGCTATAAAAACCGTAATAGTATAATGACCAGCTAACAGTGCTGGGATATTTCTGCGCGATCATCTAACGATACACACAGGCTTTGATGTGGGGTTCTAAGCGCTAAGCCGCCGTTCAGTAAAGCTTGGCTGTTAATACCGTTTAGTGAAATTACATCTTGCCATTCTGGTGGTTCTCGCCCCGCAGCCTTTGCCCACATTTGATGGGTTTGCATTGAAGACATAGCCACTTGTTGGCTGTAGTGCAATACGGCTTTTTCCGACGTTTCTATCCAGTTATCGAGATAACTCAAGCCGGTAGCTGTTGTAATACCGCTTAATGTAAGTACTAGCACACCTTCTAACAGAGTAAACCCTGCCATTTGCTGAAACATCAATATCCCCCAAACGATTGTTATTGTTATATTTTGTAACTATAAAGGGATTTGTTTATTGTTCAAGACATTGATTGCAAAGGCCCGTATATTTGAGCCTGTGCTTGGATATCAAGCATCATCAAATGAGAACGCAGTGTTGAAAACAGTATCAATTATATGGGTGCGTGGAGTATTGCAGGCTGCAAATTTGCAAGGCCTTGAAGAAACTAACATCTTAGCGAATGCGGGATTAGCTCCTGATTGTTTAACAACAAGCCGTGGTCGTATAAGCCTTAGTGATACGTTGTCGTTATGGCGGTCTGTGGAGGAACTTAGCGGAGATCCTTTGTTTGGCTTTCATATGGGGCAATCATTAAAGCCAGCGCATTTTCAATTACTCGCATTTACTCTACTTAGCAGTTCAACGTTGGGCGATGCGATTGAGAAGATTTTAAAATATCAGCGATTAATCAGTGATGGCGGTACTTTCACGTTATTACCGCAGGATGATAGAACAGCCTTGATTTATACGCCGGAAGCCAGCAATTTTAGTTATCATCAAATAGATGCTGTTTTAGTGGCGACACTCAGTTTTGCTCGTTGGTTATTAGGACGTGAGATTAAGCCATTAAGACTAACTTTTTCTCATGATGAAAATGAGGGTCTAGATGAGTATCAGGCTTTCTTTGGCTGTGATCTTGAATTTGATCATGCTGAAAATAGTATTTTATTTAGCACGTTATTATTAGAAGAAGCCTTACCGGGGTTTGATCAAGGTTTGGCGACCCTGCATGAGCAAATGGCTGATAATCAATTACAGCGGTTAACGGAACCGGATATTATCGCGAGGGTGCACGAGCGCCTATCGATGATAGGGCAGGAGAGCTTATCTCGTGACGAAATCGCTGCTCAACTGGCGATGAGTGGCCGTAGTTTACAGCGTAAGCTGCAAGAGCAGGGCAGCAGTTTTCAAAAGCTGCATGATGAGCATAGACATCGGCGTTCTTTACAATTATTGGCGCAAGAAAATTTGTCGCTGTTAGATATTTCTTTGCAGCTAGGGTTTTCGGAAAGCAGTACCTTTTATCGAGCTTTTAAACGCTGGCAGGGTGTCACCCCCGGGGAATATCGTCAGCATCTTCAACGTTAGTCTCATTAAAATGTTAGACCGAAGCCTATAAAAATTTGTTGTTCAATATTGTTGGCACTGGCTAGTTGAAAGTCCTTATCGTCGGCACTCTGTTGCCAGTAATGCAAACTTCCTTGCCAGCCTAAGTGGCCAAACCAGCGGCGGTTAAAACGGTGCTGATAGTGAAGTTCTAGCTGCCCTCTGAGACTGATAACTTGATCGAGCTCAGCATCAAAGGTGATGCTTTCTTCGGGCTTCAGTATTACCTTTCCTTGCCCTAAGCCAAATTGCCAATTGATATTAAGCCCTCTATGGAAAGACTGACTAATAATCATAATTTCATCTATTTCAGTCGTCGCGGCGAATAAACTGCGTTTTTCAAAAGGGGTAATGTTAGCTTGAATAGGCTGGTTGATTATGGATTTTTGCAGGCGTAATTCAGTTAATACTTTTTCATCTTGGAAAGGGAAGATAAAACTAAAACCAACAGTTTCTTGTTTACGGTTTAATCGAGCTTGTTGCCCTTGGTTAATGGTAATCGCATCACTCGGGTCATTGGCATTGGAGGGGATAAAGGGAATGGCTTCCTTCGCTTGCAAAACATATTGCCAATCTTTTTTCCCTGCAAAAATAGAAAGCTGACCTTGGCCAAGACGCTTAATGGATAGCGCGACTCTCCAGGCTTGGCTATTATCATCATCTGTCGCCAATTCAGTTGAATTATTTGACGCTAATAATCGATTTGTTTGACTAAAATAAAAGTGGGGTAACGCAGGAAGCCAGTTGCCTAAGAAACCAGAGTAATGCGGGATAAGCTGACATTGATAGCCGACTAAAGGATCACTGTTATGAGAAAACTCTGGCAAAGCACCGAGGAACTGTTGCTCACTTTTTATGGCGCAAGATAGTTTGTTGCTTCCTGCTAGGGCATTTTGAGAAACCCCAAGGAAGAGCAAGATAAAGGCGGTATTGATGATTGAAAAAATCTGTTTCATGCCGCCTATATCGGCTACTTTAGGAAAAGCTAAAGCGTAATATTCAGTACGTTTTAAAAACGATCCATGATTGGCTATTTATTCCACAAAACGGCGTAAATACTAGCTATTGCAGGTATTCATAGCGCTACGCTCCCAGTCGCCTTAGTTCGGCTCCCTGCCTCGCATATTTGCTTCACAAACACTCAATAATGGATCTGATTCTGTCTTAATTTGAGCTATCTTAATAGTTACATTAAAAATTGAATTAAAGGTTGTTGATGATTTCTATTACGTCATCATGATGGCTCTTGGTTTTAACTTTAGCCATGACATGTCGTAAAATACCTTCTTCATCAATGATAAAGGTGACACGGTGAATACCAATGTACTCTTTACCCATGAATTTCTTTAAGGCCCAAACACCATAGCTTTCAGCAATCGAATGGTCTTCATCGGACAGAAGAGTAAAGTTCAGCTCTTTCTTTTCAGTGAAGCGAGTCAGTAGTTTTGCCGCATCAGGGCTAATGCCTAAAACCACCGTATTTAGCGCTGCAAAAGCACTTTCGCTATCACGAATTCCGCAGGCTTGAGTAATGCAGCCAGGTGTCATTGCTTTAGGATAAAAATAAAGAACGACCTTTTTTCCTTTAAAATCAGCCAGTGAAACGTGCTCACTATTTTGATCGGTGGTGGTGAATTGTGGAGCGATTTGATCGAGTGGAGGAAATGTTAAACTCATACTGGCAACCTAAGTGATAAATAAAGAAGTCTGTGTACTTAATTAATCACTTAAGTTTGCCATAAAATCGATTGAAAATAACTATTAGCAGTTAATCGATTGCTCCGTTAGATAGTTCTCTAGGGTTTGTTTTGCTTTATTACCGGCGGGACTATTACGGAAAACAAATTCGTGAGTTTTATCTTGTAAGATAATAAGAACATCCCCGCAGAAATCGCCATCATGAGCTTCACGAACGGGTTTCATACGAATTTCGATGACCTTGTCGAGGTTGATATAAAACTCACCTGTTAGCTCTTCTAACGCTTCTCCTGCACGCAGTCGAACCATAGCCACATTAGGGTTGATACATAAAAAAGCCATATTTATTCTCCAGTTAATGGTTTACCAATAACTGGATATTAGGGCAACCTGCACAACGGCATATTGATGTGGGTCAGTTATGGTCGCGAGTTACGTTAGCTTGATACGAATGGCGGTCTTTGGGATACAGCAGCATGGCAGTATTTCATCATCATTAATCCAAGCCATAGGCTCTTCTGTGTAATGAACTTCGCCTTCTAATAGCTGAGTGCGGCAGCTACCGCAGTAGCCTTCACGGCACTGGTAGTGAACGGGAACATCTTGAGCTTCAAGAGATTCTAAAAGCGTATTCGCATGTTGAAATGGCACTGTTTGAGATTGTTCAGCGCCATTATGAATGGAAACAATATGTACTGGCTTATCCATCCCGGCAAGGTCAATCTGAGCACTCGCTTCTGGCTGTTCTTGATCTTCAGTATTCAAAAGCAAACTGTTTTGCACAGGCTCGTGCTCGAACTGTGCTTCAACGATGTCGGCTTCTAAAGCAAATTCCTCATGCGCAGGCGCTAAGCCATCAAGAAGAAATTCTTCTTGATGGCTTTTTGTTGGCAAAGGATTCACTGGCAAGATGTTTGTTGATGGATTCATAGTATTTTATTAAAGGTCAAAATCGCCAAAATCTTCAGTATCAACCGCACTATCAATCGCACCCACTAAGTAAGAGCTGATTTCAGCTTCTTGTGGGGCAACCTGAACGTTATCACTGTTCAACCAAGAGTTGATCCACGGTAGTGGGTTGTTCTTAGCACCGAAGATTGTAGGCAGGCCAATAGCAGCAATGCGCTGATCGGTAATGTATTCCACATACTGCGCTAGGATCGTCTGGTTAAGACCAATCATGGAACCGTCTTTAAATAAGTAGCCAGCCCATTCTTTTTCTTGCTCGGCGGCGTCTAAGAAAATTGCACGGACTTCTTCTTTACAGCTCGCTGCGATCTCACCCATTTCTGGATCGTCTTTACCGGCGGCCATGATTTGTAGAATGTGCTGAGTCCCGGTTAGGTGCAAAGCTTCATCACGAGCGATCAACTTAATAATCTTGGCGTTGCCTTCCATTTTTGCGCGTTCAGCAAAGGCGAAAGAACAAGCAAAGCTGACGTAAAAGCGAATCGCTTCTAACACGTTTACTGAAACCATCGTTAGATACAAGGTACGCTTTAAATCACGCAAATTAATATCAACGATTTTGCCATTGATCGTATGCGTACCTTCACCGAGTTGGGTGTAGTAGCTATTTTTTGCGATCAGTTCGTCATAGTACTTAGTAACACTCACGGCGCGACGCGTAATGAAATCGTTACGGGTAATGTCGTCGAAGACTTCCGCAGGATTTGGCACCACGTTACGCATAATGTGCGTATAGCTGCGGCTATGAATCGTTTCACTGAAAGACCAAGTCTCGATCCATGTTTCTAATTCAGGTAACGATACAATCGGTAGGAAAGCAACGTTAGGTGAGCGGCCCTGTACAGAATCCAATAGTGTTTGATACTTAAGGTTGCTCAAAAAAATGTGTTGTTCATGATCCGGTAAATCGTTGAAGTCTTTACGGTCATTCGCTAAATCGACTTCTTCCGGACGCCAGAAGAAAGACAATTGCTTTTCGATTAGGTTTTCAAAAATCTTATGCTTTTGAATGTCGTAGCGCGCAACGTTCACCGTTTCACCAAAGAACATGGGTTGCTTCAACGTATCAAAAGTATTTTGGTTGAACGTGGTATAGGACATAAAAGGCTACAACTTTAAAAAATGTTTTAAAAATAAATGCTTTGAAATAGTAAGCACTATAAAAATACGCTGAGTGATCTACATCATGCTCAGCGTATTCTATGCGATAACGTGTGAGAAATCGGCTTTAAAGCAACATCTAAATGACGTTAGATCTTGCAAGCGCCGCCTTCACAATCATCGTCTTCAACTTCTGGTGCTTGCGGATCAGACATACCGTCACGGGTATTGTGATAGTACAACGTTTTAAGACCGTTTTTATAAGCAGTCAATAGATCTTTCAGCAATACTTGCATCGGAACCTTGTTGCCTTCAAAGCGTGATGGATCGTAGTTGGTATTGGCTGAAATCGCTTGGTCGACGAATTTCTGCATAATACCGACAAGTTCCAAGTAACCTTGGTTGCTTGGAATGTTCCATAGCAATTCGTAGTTCTTACGCAAACGACCAAACTCTGGAACGACCTGCTTCAAAATACCATCTTTCGATTGCTTAACGCTGATATAGCCACGAGGTGGTTCAATACCGTTAGTTGCGTTGCTGATCTGAGACGATGTTTCAGAAGGCATTAATGCTGTTAGGGTAGAGTTACGCAGGCCTGTTTTCTTAATATCGGCGCGTAAACCTTCCCAATCATAAGCCAAAGGCTCCTCACAGAATTTGTCCACGTCTTTCTTATAGGTATCAATCGGTAAGATACCTTGCGCATAAGTCGTTTCTGCGAAGGCTTCACAAGCCCCTTGCTCTTGCGCAAGCTTGTTAGAAGCGCGCAATAAATAATATTGAATGGCTTCAAAGGCACGGTGAGTTAAACCGTTGGCACTGCCATCGGAATACTTAACGCCATTCTTAGCGAGGAAATAAGCGTAGTTAATAACACCCACACCCAAAGTACGGCGGTTTAAGCTGGCCTTCTGTGCAGCAATCATTGGGTAATCTTGATAAGACAATAAGCTATCAAGCGCGCGTACTACCAAGTCAGAAAGCTCTTCTAATTCGTCTAGGTTCTCTAGAGTTCCTAAGTTGAACGCGGCCAGCGTACACAGTGCGATTTCACCTTCTTCGTCATTAACATCTTGTAGTGGCTTAGTCGGTAGCGCAATTTCTAGGCACAAGTTCGATTGACGAATCGGTGCAACTTCAGGATTGAACGGGCTGTGCGTATTACAGTGGTCCACGTTCTGAATGTAGATACGACCGGTACCGGCACGTTCTTGCATTAGAGTAGAAAACAGGTCTACCGCTTTAATTGTTTCTTTACGAATCGATTCGTCTTGTTCGTACTGCACATACAAGCGCTCGAACTTTTCTTGATCGGCGAAGAACGCATCGTATAAACCAGGCACATCGGAAGGAGAGAACAAAGTAATGTCTTGGTTCTTAATCAAACGCTCATACATCAGCTTGTTTAGCTGCACACCATAATCTAAGTGACGAACACGGTTTTCTTCAACACCACGGTTGTTTTTCAATACCAGTAGCGATTCAACTTCCAAATGCCATAACGGGTAGAACAAGGTCGCTGCACCCCCACGAACACCGCCCTGAGAGCACGATTTAACCGCGGTCTGGAAGTGCTTATAGAATGGAATGCAACCGGTGTGGAAAGCTTCACCACCACGGATAGGGCTACCTAATGCACGAATGCGGCCGCCGTTAATGCCGATGCCCGCACGCTGGGATACGTACTTAACAATCGCGCTAGAGGCTGCGTTGATTGAATCTAAGCTATCACCCGCTTCAATCAATACACATGAGCTGAATTGGCGAGTTGGCGTACGTACGCCGGCCATGATCGGTGTTGGTAAAGAAATTTTGAAATTAGAGGACGCATCATAGAAACGCTTGATGAAATCTAAGCGACGTTCTTTATCGTATTGTGCGAACAGGCAGGCCGCGATTAATACGTATAAAAATTGAGCGCTTTCGTAGATGTCACCGCTGACACGGTTTTGAACGAGGTATTTACCTTCAAGTTGCTTAACCGCGGCATAGCTAAAGTTCATGTCACGGCTATGATCAAGGAATGCGTCCATCGCGGCGAATTCTTCAGCGCTATAGTCTTTTAATAAATCACTATCGTAGCGATTATCGGCAACCATTTTTTGGACGTGATCAAAAAGCTTAGGTGGCTCAAACTGACCAAAGGCTTTTTTACGCAAATGGAAGATGTTTAAGCGTGCCGATAAGTATTGATAATCGGGTGTTTCTTCAGAGATTAAGTCGGCAGCGGCTTTGATCAATGTTTCGTGTATTTCAGAGGTAGTAATACCATCAAAAAATTGTAAGTGAGCTTTTAGCTCAACCTCAGAAACGGAGACGTTGTCCAACCCTTCTGCTGCCCAATCGACAACTTTATGGATCTTCTCTAAATCTATTGTTTCTTGGCGACCGTTTCGTTTTGTGACAAATAGCGCGCTGTTCATATATTGGGTTGCCTGTAGATCCTGTAATCTTTGTATTACTCATCCGAAATGAGCACGAAAGCTGTTTAGAGTTGACGCTCTACTTGATCTTAAATCAAATGACGTGTAAGTCATTGAGCAATAGGTGTATTTCTAAACCGAGACACAGGATATTGCGGTTGGGAGTTCATTTCAACCCCTTATGTAGTGTTTGCCTGTGGATAAGCTGTGGAAATTAAGTGGACACATATCTTATCAAAAATACGGTAAAATACCGCTCAGAAAGGTTGCATTTTTCACTTTTGTAACAGAAAAAATCGGAACTCAGTGCAAAGCTCTAATTTAGAGTCTAAAGTTATATGTAGGCCATTCAATATAACGGCAGTTCAAAAAATAACGGCAGTTCAAAAAATTGAATAGGAAAATAGCGTGGAATTAAAACATGGCAGCAGCCAGGACGATAACTGGCGCATCCTAATCGTTGAAGACGATGAACGATTAGCAAACCTGACTAAGGATTATTTGGAGAGCAACGGTCTTCAGGTATCGATTGAAGGAGATGGAAGTCGCGCCATTGAGCGTATTAAATCTGAACAGCCTGATCTAGTCGTACTTGATTTAATGCTTCCGGGTGAAGATGGCTTAGCCGTCTGTCGTATTGTTCGACCGCATTACAGTGGGCCGATCTTAATGCTTACGGCGCGTACTGAAGATCTTGATCAGGTACTTGGGTTAGAAATGGGCGCGGACGATTATGTCGCTAAACCGGTTCGCCCTCGCGTTTTATTAGCCCGTATTCGTGCTTTATTACGCCGAGTGAAAGAACAAAAAGAAAATGAGTCTAACCAAGATGAATCTTCTTCTAAGCGTTTAACGTTTGGTAATCTTGTTGTTGATAGTTCCATGCGAGAAGCTTGGCTGGATGGCAATAGTATTGATTTAACCAGTGCTGAATTTGACTTGCTATGGCTTCTATCTAGCAGCGCCGGGCATGTTTTGACCCGCGAAGAAATTTTCCATCAACTTCGTGGTATCGAATATGATGGCCAAGATCGATCGATTGATGTTCGTGTATCGCGTATTCGCCCTAAAGTAGGTGATGATCCGATTAATCCGAAGCGTATTAAGACCGTTCGCAGTAAGGGTTATCTTTTCGTAAAAGAGATTTAATATCATAAAAGAGACCTGATTTTATAAAATAAATTAGTCCTCAGCACCACTCTTTCTGAGTGGTGATTTATATCTGCTTGAATAATTTAGGGAGAAAGAGCATTTTTATTCGAGTTTATTCTGGTTTATTGGCTGCTTTAGTTTTGGTTGTATTATTGTGCATGTCGGCTTTACAGCTGGTGGATCACGTTCGTGGAGCACAGTTTAACCAGAATGTTGTGCGCGGCAGTTTGTACCTCATCACAGAGAGATTACGTTATGACATTACTGAGCAGGGAGACTTAGAAGCCCGCTTTGATGCTCAGATTGATATTGTTAGCAAAAAAAAAGCGCAATTGGATGAATATCAGCTGAGCCGTTTAGAGCGCCATGAAGTATTAATGTTATCCGATGAAATTGGTCATGAAGCTAGGCTCATAACCGTTCTTGATGATGATAACTTGATAAGAACGACCTTACGTAATGTCACGGAAGTGCAAGCTCAAGCCTCGGGTCAATTATTATTGGAAGATTGGCAGCGTAGCGGGCAGTCACTTGAGCCTTTTCTTGAAGAAATCTCCCCCCATTTTGGTTATTCCTTGAGTTTACTGCCCCTTGAAGGCTTTGACTTAAGTAAAGGCGACTTGGGACGGATGCAATATGGTGATGTGTTAATGCGCATTGCGATTGATGGCGAAAGTGCGGATGCCTTGGTTAAGGTTCCTGGTAAAGAGCAGGTTATTCGCATGGGACCTATCTTTGCCTTTAAACGTTATACCCTTATGGGGATTGTAATCATCGCGCTGACGGGATTTATGCTCCTTGGGTTGGGTGTTTATTGGGTGGTTAATTCTTTTGAAATGCGTTTGCGTAAATTAGAACAAGCCACCAGCCGATTATCCCAAGGGCACTTAAATGCGCGGGTAGGAATTAATGGTACTGACCCTGTAAGTCGCTTAGGGCAAGCCTTTAATAAAATGGCTGATCATATTCAACGGCTCATCAGTGTGCAACGTGAAATGGTGCGTGCGGTCTCTCATGAACTTCGCACGCCAGTGGCTCGCATTCGCTTTGGGGTGCAAATTATTGAAGATACCGCCGGTGATGATCCTTTTGTAATGAAGCAACTCACCGGTATGGATTCGGATATTCAAGAATTAGATGAATTGATTGATGAAATATTGACGTATGCCCGCTTGGAAGAAGGGGGGCCGTTATTGGACTTTGAGTTGACCAATATTCAAGAGCTGATCTTGCAGCTGGTGGATGAGGCCCGACCTCCAGCAAGCGTGAATGTGAAATATGGTGGGGCGGTTGGCTCTCAGCATGAAGCAGAAGTTGAATACCGTTATATGCACCGAGCAATTCAGAACCTTATTGGAAATGCTTGCCGCTATGCGAAATCGCAAGTGATCGTGACTTTTTCAGTGGGAGCCGATACCTGCCGGGTCGATGTTGCTGACGATGGCCCAGGTATTCCTGAAGAAGAATGGAACCGAGTTTTTACGCCCTTTGCTCGCTTGGATGATAGCCGAACACGCAGCTCAGGGGGCTATGGTTTAGGGCTATCAATTGTTCGCCGTATTACTTATTGGCATGGTGGCCGTGCGATGGTGAGTCGAGATGAAACGTTAGGTGGGGCTAAATTCAGTTTGGTCTGGCCTAAGCGTCATCAAGAAATAGGTTGATTATTGAGATTGCGCTCAGCAATATAGTACTAACGTTCATGTGTTTGATAACAAATTGTAACGTTAAGATACCTTTAGATAACAGACAGAAGAGGATATCACTGGCAACATTTGATTTACGTATCCTATGGACACGTGGTGAGAATGTAGCGAAGTTATTCGCTTTTTGGGGACTCTTTATGGAGTCCCTTTTTTTTGCTTAAAATTTCACTTGAGAGGCTCTATCCCCACTAAATTGTCATTACATGAATGTAATGATTGCTGTAGGAAATCTTTCATATAGCTACTGTCTTTCTGCTCTTCACGAATCGCTGCATACAAGGTTGGCCAAATACCACTTTTCCCCAAAGGTTTTGAACTTATTAATCCCGCGTTTAAATAAGGCTGTAATGCCCAATTAGGTAAGCACGCCACGCCACGACCACTGGCAACCAACTGCACGATCATCAGTGTCAAATCCGCTTGACGAATCGCTCGTGGTTCAATGCCTTTGGGATCGAGAAACTGAGTGAAAATATCGAGGCGTTTACGTTCCACGGGATAATGAATCAACGTTTGATCGGCTAGATCAATCGCTTCGATATGCTTTTGCTCAACCAGTGGGTGCTGATTCGCGATCGCCAGCAGTGCTTGATAGCGAAACAAGGGTTGATAATAAATCCCAGGCATCGGGACGGGGTCAGCCGTGACGACAAGGTCCAGATCACCTCGAGCTAATGCGGGTAAAGGTTCGAAGTGGAAACTGGCCATTAAATCAATTTCTACTTCAGGCCATTGATCGCGAAAACTATTGATTGCGGGCATTAACCAATCAAAACAGCTGTGGCATTCAATCGCCATGTGCAAGCGACCTGCTTGGCCACCGGCGAGTTTCTTTATATCGCGAGTTGTTTGCTCAAATTGTGGAATCACCTGACTGGCGAGCTCAAGAATATGTTCCCCCGCGCGCGTAAAACGAATTGGCTTGGTTTTACGTACGAACAAACTGAGCCCTAAGCGCTCTTCGAGGTCTTTTAATTGATGAGATAGTGCGGATTGAGTGAGGTGAAGTCTTTTGGCTGCTTCGACAAGAGAGCCACCATCACGTAGTGCTTGCACGGTTTTAAGGTGCTTTATTTCTAGCATGTGAGTGTTCTATGTTGAGGGAAATTAATGCAATCTTATCGTTTACATGCAATTTCCTCAACTAAAATATTAACGATAGCCTCAGCTAAAGCGTTCAATGATGCGTTCTTGCTCTGACATCAATAAAGCCAGCTCATCACTTGCTTGTGCACTACGAGCGGAAACCTGCTCCACTTCTGTTGAAAGATCGGATAGACGATTAAGCCCTTGTTCTATCTGTAATACGGTATCGGTTTGTTGGCGTATCGATTGGCTATTATTTTTCGCACTGAGGTGAATAGCATCAATATTAGCTTGAATGGCTGAGAACGAGATATCAGCCTGTTTTGCTTGTTGCAAACAATTGTCGGCGTGTTCTGTTCCGAGTTCCATCGTGGATACCGCCAAATCAGCACCGGTTGCCAATTTCCCCACTATGGTATGGATTTCAGCGGTAGATTCTTGAGTTCTAACGGCAAGATTACGGACTTCATCGGCGACCACGGCAAAGCCACGCCCTTGCTCCCCCGCCCGAGCTGCTTCGATAGCAGCATTCAGTGCGAGTAGATTAGTTTGTTCGGCAATGGCTTTAATTGCGTCCAGAAATCGCTTAATTGATTCTGTTTCTTCTGCCAGAGTGGTTACTGCTGCAGAGGTAGTGCATAGTTCTTCGGCCAAATCACTGATTTTACTTGCAGTATCTGCGACCAGATCATGACCTTGCTTAACCCCTTGTTGAGCGTCCGTCGCGGCATGACTGGTTTGTTCAGTATTTTCGAGTAACGTCTCTGCTGATTGAGTAATTTGATGGCTTGCTTGGGCTAGTTGGTCAGTTTCTTGATTCTGGCGGCGCACTTGCTCTAAGTTATCATCGCTCATATCGCGAGCAGATTGAGCGAGCCGATTTAAGGTACTCATATTATCGTTGATGCGTACGAGTACGGTTTGTAGGCGTCGCTTAAGTACATGTTGAGAAAATTCTAATTTACCTAGGGGGCTGTTTTTACCGGAAAAGATAAAGGCGGAAAGAGCATCGTCGATGACATTTTTCGCGACTTTCTCAAGTACTTGCTCAAATTGGTGCTGAGAAAAAAGCGCCCAAGCCATTAGCGGAAGCAGAATAAGTAAGGTAATCAATACTGCATCGGTAAGCGTAAGAAAGCCCGCGAGAGCAATTAGCCAGGGTGTGAGGGTTGATAGTTTAGCGCGTAATTGCTGTTGTATTTTAAGAGGGGAGCGGCCTTTCTTTATTTGACGATAGGATTCTTCGGCACGCTTCACTTGGTCGCTGCGCGGCTTGGTGCGTACGGACTCATAACCAATGATTTTACCATTATCCAATACCGGCGTGACGTAGGCATCGACCCAATAATAGTCACCATTCTTACAGCGATTTTTAACCAATCCTTGCCAATGATCACCTTTTTTTAATTTTTCCCACATACCAAAAAATGCAGCTTCAGGCATATCCGGGTGACGAACGATATTATGGGCGCTTCCTAGCAACTCTTCTTTGCTGAAACCACTAATATCGACGAAGGCTTGATTACAATGGGTGATCTGACCTTTCACATTGGTTGAAGACACTAAGTGCGCCACATCATTCAGTACGACTTCATTCTGAGTAATGGGTTGGTTGTTTTTCATTTTTGATCCTAATCAATACATCGCTGATAATTGTGAAATTTCTTAATATATATTTCTTAACTATAGACGCTATATAGAGAAAGGCTTGGCGCTAGGCTTTTTGCCACGTAAAATCAGCGGCATAATTATATTAAAATACCGTTAATCAAGGAATCACCTTTATGTCCCGCTATCTTTTGGCAATTGACCAAGGCACAACAAGCAGCCGCGCCATTGTATTTGACCTTGATGGCCATATTATTGCGTCTAGCCAACAAGAATTTCCACAGATGTTTCCTCAAGATGGTTGGGTTGAGCACGATCCTGAAGCCATTTGGTCTACGACCGAAGAAACATGTCGTGAAGCGATTAAAAAAGCCTCTTTGCAAGCCAGTGATATCCTCTCAATCGGAATTACCAATCAGCGCGAAACCACGGTGGTATGGGATAAAGAAACGGGAACGCCTATTTATAATGCCATTGTTTGGCAAGATCGCCGTACGGCAGATTTATGTCAGCAGTTAAAGGAAGAAGAAGGACTTGTTGAAAATCTCACCGCAAAAACGGGTTTGTTATTGGATCCCTATTTTTCAGCTACTAAAATTGCGTGGATTTTGGATAACGTAGAAGGCGCACGTACTCGTGCAGATGCGGGTGAATTATTATTTGGCACCATCGATACTTTCTTACTGTGGCGTTTAACGGGTGGTAAGCAGCACGCAACAGATGCAACGAATGCGTCTCGTACTTTGTTATTTAATATACATACAAACGAGTGGGATCAAGAATTATTAAGCCTATTTAATGTTCCTGCCAATATGCTGCCTGATGTTCGTGATTGCGCTGCTGATTATGGCCATACTAAAGCTGAATTGTTTGGTGCTGAAATTGCGATTGGCGGAATTGCTGGCGATCAGCAAGCAGCACTCATTGGTCAAGCGTGTTTTGAACCCGGCATGGCAAAGAGCACGTACGGTACGGGCTGCTTTATGATCATGAATACTGGTGATCAGGCGCTGAAGTCTAAGAGCCGTCTATTGACCACCATTGGCTATCGAGTTAATGGCAAAACCAGCTATGCCTTAGAAGGCAGTATTTTTATGGCGGGCGCAACGATTCAATGGATTCGTGATGGTTTGCAGCTGATTTCTAATGCCAAGGAAACGCAGTCGTTAGCGGAGCAAACGGGGGCCGACAATTCCGTTTATATGGTACCTGCATTCACCGGGTTAGGTGCGCCGTATTGGGATCCTGAAGCCCGCGGTGCTATTTTTGGTTTATCGCGTGATACTGGCATTAAAGAAATTGTCACCGCAGGTCTGCAATCTGTTTGTTATCAAACGCGCGATTTATTACAAGCGATGGCACAAGATGGTGTTAGCCCATCCAGTTTACGGGTGGATGGTGGCATGGTTGTTAATGACTGGTTGGTGCAATTTTTAGCCGATACTTTGGGCATAACGATTGAGCGCCCTCAAGTAACGGAGACAACTGCGCTAGGAGTGGCCTATTTGGCAGGTATTCAAGCCGGTGCTTTCGAGAGTCTGGAGCAGGTTGCTCATTTATGGCATAACGAAGCGAAGTTCGAACCTTCAATGCCTGAAGAAGCCCGTGAACGCTTGTACTCAGGTTGGTTGGAAGCAGTGGGTAAGGTCTTAGGCAAAAAATGAATAGGGTTTTTAGCCTTATTTAGGAAAAATCACGCCATGTTAAATTGAAAACTTACGCAATTGGACATGGCGGCTTTTACTCAGACGCTTATAATCACGCCCCTACCTTCGTTGTAACGAACACGGTGCGATAAAAAACCATGGATGTATCTTTGGATTCTCAGCGCGATACTATGCGACGAACATTGCTAGCCAGTTGTGGAGCATTTTTATACTCGATAGTGATTTTAGTCTGTTATTTTTTAGGCTATGTACTCATCGACGTAATAGATCTAGTCATTCTATTTACCTGCTTTTGGACAGGGCATATTGCCTCAGTCGCCTTTGTATATGGGCGTCATAAAAGGAACATAAACGCGCCAAGTATGACCTTGGTACATATGATCTGGGCTATTGTTTTTGTCAGTATTACTCTGTTTCATACGGTAGAAATACGCTCAGCCCTGATGATGGCTTATCTTACCATCTTACCCTTTGGGGCCTTTCGTCTGAAATGGCGTGGCTTCTTTGGTATCACGTTATTTACTCTCGCCAGCTATGCCGTTGCACTTTTTTTCTTTCAGCAAACTCGTTCAGGTTCTTGGTCACCGCAAGTGGAAGTGATTATAGGTATTACATTTTTATTAGCGATGCTGGGCTATTGTCTTCTAGGGCGTGAGTTCAGTGTGATGCGAGAGCGATTGATTGAAAGTAACCAACAATTAACCGCCGCGTTAATAAAGATCGAAGAGCTAGCAATTACCGATGAATTAACGGGAATTTATAATCGCCGCCATTTGTTAGACCGCTTGGATAAACAGCGGGCAATCGCGAACAGAGAAGGCAGTTCTTTTGTATTAGCGTTTATCGACCTCGATAAATTCAAAAGTATTAATGATCAGTTTGGCCATAGTGTTGGGGATGATGTATTGCGTCAATTCTCTGATTTATTGCAAGAGTCAATTCGAGAAGTAGATCTTGTTGCCCGCTATGGTGGCGAAGAATTTGTTTTGTTGCTCAATGGTGTGGGTATTGAAACCGCAGCCATTGTTGTAGAGCGTATTCGCAGTGCGGTAGAGGGTTTAAGGTTCTCTGATGAAAGCTTAGCGATGACTATTTCGGTGGGAATTACTGAGTATTTGGCACCTGAAACGGCGAAAGAGACTTTAGAGCGTGCCGATAAATTGTTGTATAAGGCGAAACAAGATGGCCGTAATCGGGTGGTGCAGGATTTGGTGGCTGGGAAGCTGGAAACTACTTTTTAAAATTTTAAAAGAAGATTAACCACAGAGGACACAGAGCGCTTTGCTACACAGAGAAGAGCGGGGAGGAAAAGATAAATAAAATATAGTGATACGTAGGCTGAGATTTATGAGCGTTTTTAAATTATTTAAGTATCCTCACTTTGTTTTTCTCTGTGCAGCGAAGCGCTCTGTGTCCTCTGTGGTTAAATAGCTTTTAGAAAACTAGTACTAAATTTAGAACATAAAAAAAGCACAAAGACCTAAATCTTTATGCTTTTTTTCTTACTCCGCTATAGGCTTCTAGCCTTCCTGACACATCAAAAATTCAAGCAAAGCTTTCTGAGCATGCAAGCGATTTTCTGCTTCATCCCAAACCACAGATTCCAGATCGTCCATCACTTCTGCGCTAACTTCTTCGCCACGGTGAGCCGGTAAACAATGCATGAACAACGCATCAGAATTCGCTAAACCCATCAGTTCTTTAGTCACTTGATAATCAGCAAACTTAACCATGCGCGCTTGCTGTTCTTCTTCTTGACCCATAGACGCCCAAACGTCAGTCACGATCAAATCAGAATTAATAACAGCTTCTTTCGGATCGCGAATGATCTGAACACGATCGGCGTTATCATCTAACAACTGCTGATGCGGATCAAAGCCTTCAGGGCAAGCGATGTTCAATTTAAAATCAAACTGGCGTGCGGCGTTAATGTAGGAGTGGCACATGTTATTGCCATCCCCAACCCACGTTACCGTTTTGCCTTTAATGCTGCCGCGATGCTCAACATACGTTTGCATGTCCGCTAATAGCTGGCATGGGTGGAAGTCATCCGTTAATGCGTTGATCACTGGCACTGACGAGTAGGCAGCAAACTGTTCAACGGTTTCATGATCGAAGGTGCGGATCATGATGGCATCAACCATGCGTGACATAACGCGGGCGCTATCAGCGACAGGTTCGCCACGGCCTAGTTGTGTATCGCGTGAGGATAAAAAGATCGCGCTACCACCAAACTGAGTCATGCCCGCTTCAAAAGAAATACGCGTACGGGTAGACGATTTTTCAAAAATCATTCCCAATACTTGGTTCTTCAGTGGCTCGTAGATTTCCCCCGCGTGTTGCATCTTTTTTAATTCGATGGCGCGGTTAATTACCCAATCAAGTTCTGCAGGTTCTAAATCTAATAATGTTAAAAAGTGTCTAGCCATAACGGCAATTCCTTACTTTAAATTCTCTACCAGCTGGCAAATTAGATTCACCACCTGGTCAGCGTCTTGCTGATTAATATTCATGGGTGGCAATAAACGGATTACATTGCCAGACGTGACGTTAATCAATAGACCAATGTC
>Ga0209396_1000109_pt1 | contig 110415 bp, 87 predicted proteins | sample GOMGulsemesocosm_6_FD_184638 | JGI IMG/M metagenome (GOLD analysis project Ga0209396, IMG submission 184638) | Methane-oxidizing microbial communities from mesocosms in the Gulf of Mexico - GOM8C Gulf of Mexico (SPAdes) (version 2) | ecosystem: Environmental > Aquatic > Marine > Cold seeps...
ACTAATAATTGATGTGCCATTTTACCTGCGCTCATTGGCACTACATCGTCTTGCTCGCCATGATTTTGCAATATTGGCGTATGTTTGTTTTCTGCGGCTAAGTTCTCAGGTAAATGGTCGGCGGTAGGTAAATAACAAGATAAAGCCATTATACCGGCTAATTTGTTCGGATACCTAAGACCGGTAAATAAGCTAATAACGCCGCCTTGACTAAAGCCAGCTAAGACAATTTTATTCGCTGGAATACCTGCATCAATTTGCTCCTGAATAAGGGCGTGAATAGCCTGTTCAGATTCTAGTACGCCTGGCATATCAGCACGGCTATGTAAGTCCATCGTTTTAATGTCGTACCATGAGCGCATCACGTAACCTTGGTTGATAGTAACGGCTTGTTCTGGTGCATGTGGAAATATAAAACGAACGCCATGGTTTTTAGGTAAATTTAATACCGGAACAATGGGAGCGAAGCCATTGCCTGAGTCACCGAGGCCATGAAGCCAAATAACACATGAAGTGGCTGAAGAGTTAGGTTCTACGGTGACGCGTTCTAAAGATTTTATCGACATGTACTTTACTTATATTAAAGAGGTTTAATTGCTAGGTATGATAACAGTCTCGGCTACTTTCCTGTAGCGGTTACTTTAATAAGTTTAATCCGTGGGGGGTAATAAATTCATGTGATATTTATTGACTTTCCTTTACAAAGCCCTTTCTTCTGGCTTTAAAATAAAGTCATCTTGAACGTAAAACTGCTCAGCGCTAGAGCTTTTCCACCAATGCTTCCAAGGTGAATATTCGTTTGACGACTCCAAAATTTCCTGTGGCTCAGACATATTTAATAAAGCATCATGCTTAAGTGGTTTGCTTAAACTGCCCACTGAAATTAAGCGGCCATAAGGGGATCGACGTTTGATCATTTGTGGCATGAGTTTCGCGGGATCATCAATCCCCATACTGCCCACGAGTTCGTAAAAACTAGCCAAAGTATTATCATGAAAGTTTTTCACTCTCTCGCTTTTATCAACAAGGTCAATGGCTTTGCTTCTTGCGGGATCTTGTGTGGCAATACCTGTTGGGCAATGGTTGGTATTACACTGTTTTGACTGCACGCAACCTAAAGCTAACATCATGGTACGAGCGGCATTTACCGAGTCGGCACCTATCGCTATTTTTGTTAGCAAATCGAAACTGGTTGCGGTTTTACCTGAAGCAATAATATGTATTTGATCACGTAAACCAACCCCAACTAATGCATTATTTACAAAACTAACCGCTTCTAAACATACCATGCCGAGACGATTTGAAAACTCGATAGGGGCAGCGCCAGTACCGCCTTCTGCACCATCTACCGTAATAAAATCTGGTGTTATACCTGTTTTAAGCATCGCTTTACATATACTGAGAAACTCAGCGGGATTCCCAATACAAAGTTTAAAACCAACAGGTTTTCCACCGCTAAGTTCTCTTAGCTTCTTAACAAAGTTTAATAAAGCAATCGGGGTCGTACATTCAGGATTCACTGCAGGAGAAACACAGTCTTTATCGTTAGGAATATTACGAATATGGGCAATTTCTGCTGTTATTTTAGCTTTGGGTAATACACCGCCATGACCAGGCTTAGCACCTTGACTAAGTTTTATTTCTATCATTTTTATTTGTGGTTTAATAGCGGTAGCAGCAAAGCTCTGTTCATCAAAGTTACCTTGGTGATCACGACAGCCAAACAAGCCAGTACCGATTTGCCAAACAATATCACCACCATGTTTTAAGTGATAAGGGCTAACGCCACCTTCGCCAGTATTATGTGAACAATTGGCTTTTTTCGCGCCTAAGTTGAGTGCAGCAATGGCATTGGCGCTTAAAGAGCCAAAACTCATTGCAGAAATATTTAAATAAGAAGCTTGATAAGGCTGACGACAATCAGCGCCACCAATAGTGATTCGTTTAGCTTTATTAGTGATGTTTTTAGGCGCAAGGGAGTGCCATAGGCTTAAATAATTTTCGGCTAATAAATCTCTCTGAGTACCAAAAGCGACAGTGTCTCTGATGTTCTTTGAACGTTGATAAACCAAGGTTCGTTGTTCGCGGTTAAAAGGACGTTCTTCGGTATCATTAGCAATAAAGTATTGCTGTATTTCTACACGGTATGATTCTAAAAAATAGCGTAGATAAGCCACCACAGGATAAAGTTTGTTGAGGTTATGCTTACTATAATTAAGGTCGTAATAACCAATCAAGCTATAAGATACGGTGAACAACAAAAAGATAAAATTGAGTAAAGTAGCTGTTTGGCTGAGTAACAGCAGTGCGCTGATGTTACCAACAGTGGTAATAAACCAGTAGACTTTTTGCATTATGGTCATCTTGCATCCTTTCTTATTATTATGCTGTTATTCATCTACTTTCTCACTTTATTGTTTGCAATAGCAAGATCATATATCCATTTGTTGCTGAATATATTGAATTGAAATGCGGCACGATAATAAGCGGTGCAAGCATCAAGAAGCTTGTATTTTTAGTTAGATGAACCAAGAGAAAATAAACAATTAATCTTGTAATGTTTGACTATTGTGCAAAGAGCTTTCTTAAAGTTTAAGTAAACTTGAGGTAGAACAGGTTACACCGTGAATAATCGTTGTACATTAGATGAGAGAACCGTGGTTATAATTATAAAATAAGGGCGTTTAGATGCTAAAATCATCTGTGATAGTTTTCATGCTTTTGATCCAATTCTCAGCCTTTTCAAAAGAAATTGTTGTAGAAATATATAAGAAAAAATTTATTCCTGCTCATATTACTGTCAATATTGGTGATACGGTTATTTGGAAAAATATTGAAAAACGCCAGTATCATAATGTATGGTTTAAACAGTCGGTAAAAGAAGAACCGGATTACATTTTTCCTGATGAAACGTACCAGAGGAACTTTATTATCACTGGCGATTTTCCTTATCAATGTGGACCTCATCCTAAAATGAAGGGAGTCGTGACTGTTATCGAATAGATGGCCGATTACTTGTTAGTCCTTTAACTGTTTCATAAATGCAACACCTTAAGTTTTTACCTGTGTCGATTCCGATACAGGGCCTTTCCTTTAAAAAATATAATTTCAATATACCTATAAATAACAAAGGCTTGTGTTGGTGTTTTTATTGGCACAACTCTTGTAATACATTACTTAACTCTTCATCAATAAAATGTAGAAAAAAGTATGGATATACAAAGAGAAATAAAGCAAACACCGTTATGGCGAAAATATTGGTACGTGCTCGTTGTTATACTACTTGCATTTGGTACCTATCAATTAAAGAGCGTGATGGGCAATGCGTCTTTTATTGTTAAACAAAATGAGCTGGTTACAGCAAAAGTTGAACAAGGCCGTTTTCAAGTAAATGTACGCGCTACCGGAGTTTTAAAACCAGTTAATATTCGTTGGGTGTCTGCACAAGTCTCTGGCCGTGTTGAGCAAGCTTTTGTTAAAGCTGGCGCGTTAGTCAGTAAAGGGCAATTGCTTATACAGCTTTCAAATCCTGAACTTCACCGAGAGCTGGAAAAATCTCGCTGGGAGTTTGAAGCAAAAAAGGCTGAGAACCACGCCGCTTTTGTTGCCCTTGAATCGCAATTTCTTGATTTAGAAAACTCAGTAGTTGAAGCAAATTATAGTTATCAAAGCAGTAAGTTAAAGCTTGATGCTGAAACTCAACTTATTGAACAAAAAAATGCCACGGTTTCGGCACTAGACTATCGACGTAGCCAGTTAACCGTAAAGCAAAAAAAGCAATACTGGATCTCACAACAGCAGAAAGTAAAAAAAATGCGAACGAATTTAGAAGCAACAAAAACAGCTCAGCAAGCGCGCTTAGGTTTGGTTGAAAACAATTATCAACGAATGAAAGACCAAGTGTCATCTTTATCGGTTAAAGCGACAACAAGCGGTGTAGTACAAAAAGTTTCTCTTGTTTTAGGTGAGCAAGTACAGGTTGGCGGCAGTGTTGCACTTATTGCTGACCAACGATCACTCTTCGCGGAACTGCAAGTACAAGAAATTAAAGTTGCTGATATATCTTTAGGGCAAACGGTTGTTGTCGATACACGAAGCAATACTATCTATGGAGAGGTTATTCGTATTGACCCTGCTGTTAATGCTGGCATGGTACAAATTGATGTACAACTGAACAGTGAATTACCCAATGAAGCACGCCCAGACTTAACCGTCGATGGCATGATTGAAATCAGTAATATTGCCGATGCCCTATATGTTAAACGTCCGGTGTTCGCACCTCGTTATAGTGATACAGGTTTGTACAAATTAATTAATAATAAAGAATTTGCTCAAAAACAAAATGTGAAATTAGGGCAAAGTTCGGTGAATAAAATTCAGATACTTTCGGGTTTACAAGTTGGCGATGAAATTATTATTTCAGACACCTCTGGATGGCAAGAGCATCAAGAAGTGATGATTAACTAACAACCATTGTTTATAGAAATATAACAGTAACAGACAAGGTAAAGGAAATAAAAATGAGCATATTAATCGAATTAAAAGAGATCAGTAAAAGATTTTTGACCGAAGAGATAGAAACTCGTGCTATTGATAGCGTTAATTTAACTATTAATAAAGGTGAGTATATTTCATTAAGTGGGCAGTCTGGTTGTGGTAAGTCAACGCTATTGTCGCTGCTCGGCTTACTTGACTCACCAACTCATGGCAGCTATGAACTTGATGGTGTAGATGTTTCTTCGTTATCACGAGATCAAAGGGCTAAAATTCGTAGTGAACAAATTGGTTTCGTTTTTCAGTCATTTAACTTGATTTCCGATTTAACAGTTTTTGAAAATGTAATGTTACCGCTAACCTACCAAAGTGGTTTAACTAAAGATGTTATTGAGCAGAAAGTACAGCAAGTGTTAGAAAAAGTTGAAATGTCGCACCGTAAAGATCATTTTCCCTCGCAGCTTTCTGGAGGTCAGCAACAACGTGTTGCCGTTGCACGAGCATTAGTTAACGACCCTGCCATTATTCTTGCTGATGAACCGACCGGTAATTTAGACTCAAAGAATGCTGAAGCCGTACTTTCATTGCTTGATAAGCTTCATCAAGAGGGGGCAACCATTTGTATGGTGACTCATGATCCTGCTTCAGCAAAACGAGCAGATCGTTGTTTAGAAATGTTCGACGGTCGTTTAATTGCTGACAACATTAATATAAAAAACAATGCGACAGCTATGCCTGCGCCTGAATTAGCCGTAGGTTAGGGGGTTATATGTCTATATTTATCGATATAAAGTACGCCTTTAGGTTGCTATTTAAATCGCCTAAATTTACCGCGATGACTTTAGCTGTGCTGATTGGTGGTCTTTCCATTAGTTTATTTACTTTTTCATTTTTATATTCAACGATGTACAAAGACTTGCCTCTACCAAATGGCGATACAATGCTGTCGGTAAATGCAGACTTTAAGGGGGAGTTTGAGCTACTGACCTCTTATGAATACTTTATGATAAAAGAAAAACAAACCGTGCTCAGTGAGTTTGGTATTTATGATAAAGGTGATATTCGTTTGTCTTTTGAAGATAGTGGTAAAAATGTTTTTGGAACTTATGTTGATGGCGGTTTTTTCAGCTTTAGCGGCACTCAAGCAATACTTGGCCGAACTTTGCAAGCTGCAGATACGCAAGTAGGTGCAGCTCCAGTGGCTGTTATCAGTAGCCAAATATGGAAAAATGATTATTCATCCAATGAAAATGTTATTGGTATGACTATTATTGCTAATGATATTGTTACTGAAATTGTTGGCGTTATGCCTCAAGGGTATAGGTTCCCCGGTTCGAGTCAAATTTGGTTACCTATAGATCCATTATTGATAAAAAAGACAGCGGGTAATTCTAACTTTATTTATCTTTATGGACGTATAAAACCGGGCGTTAGTCAGGCTGAAGCAGAACAAGTATTAAGCCAGCAAATTAATACGATATATCAACAAAGTGCTACAGAAAATGATTTCGAAAAAGGTAATAAGTCCGTCCGTTTGTGGACCTTTCCTTTTGCTCAAATGGCTGGGGACAGTACAGTAGTATTTACCTTTTTAAATGTCATCGCTGGAATGATTCTTTTACTGGCTTGTATTAATGTTGGTAACCTTTTACTCGCTCGTGCTATTGAACGTCAAAAAGAAACCGCGATAAGAGCTGCTTTAGGTGCGTCACATAACCGTTTAGTCAGTCAGTTAATGTGGGAAGGGATCATTATTACCATATTAGGTGGTGTCCTTTCAGTACTGTTAGTCGGGGCCGCTTTACATTATACCAATATTATTCTTCAATCGTGGAATAGTGATTCATTAGTGTTTTGGTGGCAATGGGGGATGGACAAAGAAACATTATTGATGGCAATTGCTTTCACTTTAGTGACAATATTTTTGTCCTCGTTCTTACCCGCTTGGCGTTCTGCAAATCAAGATATTAATACAACATTACGAGATGGTACTCGTGGTGCACAAGGTAAAAAAGCAGGGCGTTTATCAAGGTTTTTAGTGACGACACAAGTATTTCTTGTCGCAATATTAATGCTCATTGGCGCGATGTCGGGTTATATATCTAATAAATTTGTTAATATAGATTTGGGGGATGATTACGCTAGTGTGATGACTGCTAGACTTAGCTTACCTGAAAATAAATACCCAGAACCACAACAGCAAATAGCATTTTATCAAAACTTAATGGCTGATATTAAAAGTCACCCTAGAGTCGTTGATGTAATGACTCTAGATTGGCTAGGGGAGTTTCAATTAACATTAGAAGGCGTTGATTATACCGATGAAGGTAGTAAGCCAACTGTGGATACTATTAGTGTTATAGGGAGAACAGATACCGTTGGAGTTGACTTAGTTGGTGGTCGTTTCTTTAATCACCAAGATAAAGAAGGTAACCGTAAAGTGGCTATTATCAGCCAGTCAATGGCGAGTCGATATTGGCCGGGCGAGTCTGTGGTCGGGAAAAGTATTCAGCTTAAGATAAATGACCGCAGCGAAACCCTATTTATTGTTGGTGTAGTAACTAATCGAATGAATCCTAGAAGCATGTTAGGCAAGCTTGATAGCGCTGATGAAATTTATATTTCGGGTTTGCAATTTATGACCGGTTTTCAAAATCTTTATTATCGAATTGAGGGCGAGTTGATTAATACTGAAGAAATTTTTTATCAGGCATTGTATAAAACTGATCGTACGATTGAGCTTTTTTATGCTGTGCAGCCCGCGGAAAAAAATAGAGGATTAATGCGTGACATCATGCAGTTAACGTCAAATATTACTTTTGGTACCGGATTTTTTGCCTTGATGTTAGCACTCGTTGGAATTTATGGTTTAACGGCGAATTCAGTGGCTCAGCGTACCCATGAAGTGGGTATAAGGCGTGCGGTTGGCGCTACAGATAAAAGCATTATTAATATGTTTTTAAAACAAGGGGCTAAACAACTTGTTAAAGGACTTGGCTTAGCGTTAATTATTTTTGTATTAATAGCCTTTGGTTTTCATAAACTGACGGAAGGACTCTTTCCTGCTTACCTTTATTTTGCACTCGGTATTACCGTAGTTATTGGTTTGTCGGTTATTGTTATGTTAGCGATTTATGCGCCAACCAGGCGAGCTGTAAAAATGGAACCAAGCTCGGCTTTACGTTACGAATAGCCTGTATTATTAGATAAATGCACAAAGTAAAAACTATCGCCCTAAAGGTTAGGGCGATATACTCCTTTCATTCTAGGTACTTAATTATAATCCTGTGAAAAATAAAAAAATCTTAATAGCTGATGATGACTTTAATATTATTGCCAGCTTAAAATATATGCTTTCGGAAGAAAATTTCGATATTTTAGCAATGACTACACCTGAAGCTGTCTTGGAAAACCTCAAGCGAGAAAGTGTCGATCTCGTTCTTATTGATATGAATTTTCAACAAGATACCACTTCTGGCAGTGAAGGCTTACAATTGGTCGCGGCGATTCAGCAGCTCGATGATACGTTACCTATTATAGTAATGACGGGCTGGGCTACTATTGATATTGCGGTTGATGCGATGCGAGCTGGTGCAAAAGACTTCATTCAGAAGCCGTGGAATAATGAGCGTATGCTCAGCGCGATCAATACCCAATTAAAACTAGCCAGCATTAACAAAAAATGTCAGCGATTAAACCAAGAAAATAAACTGCTACGCGCGCAAACGCTTCCTGAAAGCAATGGTATTATTGCTCAATCTCCTGCAATGAAAACGTTATTGTCTTCATTAGAAGAGTTAGCAAAAAGTGATATGAGTATTTTATTAACGGGGGATAATGGCTCAGGTAAAAGTATGTTGGCGGCCTATGTACATCAGTGTTCTGCTAGAGCAGAAAGCTCCTTTGTACCGGTAAATATGGGCGCTATTCCTGAAAGCTTATTTGAAAGCGAAATGTTTGGTCATATGAAAGGGGCATTTACCGACGCGAAAGAAAACCGCATTGGCCGATTTGAAATGGCAGAGCAAGGAACATTGTTTTTAGACGAACTTGCCAATATTCCAATGGCTCAGCAAGCTAAGTTATTACGGGTTTTGGAAGAGCAAAAGTTTGAAGTTGTTGGCAGTAGTAAGTCGCTTAACGCCGATGTACGTATTATTTCGGCGACCAACTGTGATTTAGCCAAGGCTATTAGTGAACAAATGTTCCGCCAAGATTTATTTTATCGTTTAAATACCATTCAGTTACGGGTACCTTCATTACGAGAACGTATTGAGGATATTGAACCGCTGTCGAACCATTTTTTACAAACCTTTGCTGCTAAGTATAATCTTCCTGCACCAGAGCTATCTGTGGAAGCTATTGATAAACTTAAACAGTATTCTTGGCCAGGTAATATACGAGAGTTAAGCCATTTAATGGAAAAACTGCTATTTACCTGCAAAAAATCTACGATTAGTGCTCGTGATTTATTGCTAGAAAATATTTTGGCTATCACTCATGCTGAAGAGTTAAATGTGACGGAAACTTCAACGCAAAATACGGCATTATCCTTAGATGAAATTGAAAAACTGGCATTAGTCAGTCGTTTGAAGTATCACCGAGGTAATGCCACCGAAACAGCAAAATCTTTGGGGTTAAGCCGCAGTGGCTTTTATCGACGTATGAGTAAATATGGACTCGACTAAACCAAAAGTAAAGCAAACAGATGATCATAGCTTACTAGCATTGGTTTTATGTTTTCCCTGTTTACTTATCACGACGTTGGCTTTGGTCGTTGCCAATGTTTCTGCTTATTTAATTGCCTTCATCATTATTGTTTTAACCCTGATAGCCATTTTTACTGTGGTCATTTCCAAACAAAAGTCGCAACAACAAATTAGAACATTGGCCAATATAATCGAGTCTATGATTGATGGCGACTACAGCTTGCGTGGCAGAGAGCAAAATAACCATGCTTATCAAGAGCTATTAATTTTAGTAAATAATCTCTCCGATACTTTGGCATTAAGTAAAATTGAAGCGAAAGAAAGCCGACAATTGCTTGACCGAATCATGCAGCAAATGGATGCGATGGTATTAGCGGTTGATGAAAAGGGTCGTATTGTCATGGCTAATGACTCTGCGCAAAAATTACTACTTATTGATATGTCAAAACAGCCTAATCTTCTGCTAGCCGATTTAACTATTGGTAAGGTCATAAGTAAGGCCGAAAGTGGAATTATCAATTTTGAGCAACCGCAACTTAAAGGTGAACACTTTCTTTTTAAAGAGTCATTTTTAAGTGAAGGAAAGCAACATCAATTATTTTTGATAACCTCAGCGCAACGATTGCTGTTAGAAAAAGAACGCAAGTCTTGGCAAAGTTTATTACGTGTTTTAAGTCATGAAATGAACAATTCATTAACGCCAATTAGTAGTATTAGCCAGTCGATGACCCAAAAGCTAAAAAATGAAGATAAGGCATTAAATCGTGACTCGTTACTTATGGGGGTCGAAATTATTAACGAACGAGCAAGTTCGCTTAGTAGCTTTATTGCCAGTTACAGCCAGCTTTCCCATTTACCCGATCCGAATAAAAGTACCTTTGCCATAGAGGGGCTTATTCACAGTTGTGCCGCGCTTTTTAGTGATTGTCGAGTTGTCTTTACTAAAGAGAGTATTGAACTTAATATTCTGACAATCAATGCAGATAAGGCCCAACTTGAACAAGTTTTTATTAATCTATTTAAAAATGCGCAAGAAGCTATGCAAGCTAGCGATAATAACGATGACAACATTATTGAAGTTTGTTGCCAAATGGATAAAAAATACTTTCAGCTGCACATTTGTGATTCGGGTACTGGTATCGCTAATGAAGAAAATTTATTTATACCCTTCTACAGCACAAAACCTCAAGGCAGTGGCATTGGTTTAGCCTTGTGCAAACAAATTTTATTTAATCATGGTGGATTACTAACATTAGCCAACAGGAAAGAAGCGCGGGGCGCTGAAGCTATTATTTCGTTACCAAAGCATTAAGGTGTTAATGCTTTGGTTTGCGTTATTATTAGCGTTTATTTACCTTTGTATTTCAGAAGAGAAATTCAACCTTGTAAATACTGATTGAAGGTTTAGCTGTGTCCGGCAATATTTTGCTTGAGACTATACAGTTTATACTCGTAGAGTTTTCTCTCATCAAGCTCATAAGTCCACTCTAACGCTTTAATTAACATTGCTTGGGCCTTATCTAGTTTTTGTTGCTTTGCATATATTTTATAAAGGCCCATATAGGCTTGGTTTAAATAGGGCGCTTTCTTTAATGCCTTTTTAAAGTATATTTCGGCTTGCTCGATATCGCCATCTTTTCTTGCGGTATAAGCCATTCCTAACGTTTGATATGGATTAGGATCGTCTAATTGGTCCATCTTACTTTGTAGAACGGTTACTTCTTCCATACGTTGCTGAGACTTAAGTAACATAATATAATTACTTAATAACGCTATACTTGGTTCCCCCATCTCTAGACCCGTTTTGTATATCGCTTCTGCCGTTTTTAAGTCCCCAGCTCTCCTGTGAATAACTGCTAATAAATTAATTGTTTCGATATTTTTACTATCGTATTCAAAAGCTGTATTTGCATACAAAAATGACTTTGTTAAATCTCTATCAGCTAAAGCGTCTGCAGCGATGTTTTTATAATACATCGCTATAAATGCTTTATAATAAAACGGTTTCCCTCTGCGATTCCCCTCGCTTGGGAAGTAATCAATGACCAATTTCGGGGGGGAAAAGTAAAAGAATTTATCATCAGCGACAAAAGTAGGATCATATATTATAGTCTGGACGTGAGAAGAAGATAAAATTACATCTTCTTTTTTAGAGAATACTGGTAATGTATGTACCTCACGATATGAGAAATCAAACCCCAGAAGTTTAGCATAAGCTGTTGTTAAAACGGCTAAGCTCATACAGTTCCCTTTATTAAAACGCATTGCGTTAGTGGCATTATAAGTTTCACCATAATAGGTAAAATTAGCCATCCTCTCATTAAGTACCTCAAAGAGCGCTTTATGACCTTTTATACCCATGGCTATTTTTTTGTCAAAACGTACTAAAAATTCTTTCTGTTGGTCTAGCGTCAGAGAAAATATACTTTGTTCATTTAATTGTGTTGTTTTTGCTTGGGGAAATAAGCCGTAGTTAATCGGGAGTTTAACAAGTTTGGTTTGAAGGGGCTGTTGTGATGTAACTGAACAAGCTGAAAAAATGAGTATTGATATAAAAGATAAAATTACTTTGCAGTTCATATGTTTTCCCTAACGTCTTTTTATAATGTGTTGATCACTTATATCCATAGCCTTATCGAATTACGAATCCTTACGTAGTTAAGTTAACAGAAAATAAAATTATAATAAAGCGTCGTTGAAAATGGCTAGCCATTGCTCATTGTTATTCTTAACCATAAGTCATGTTTAAGGATGTTTATTATAGAGTTAAGCATCAGGGGGGAGAGGCGATATTCTCATCATAAATCTTATAATAATATAAATTCATTTTTTTAAAGATTAAATCAACAAAATATGTTCTCGTTTTGCTATAATTCTTACTATTATTTGCAATGCCTTGAAAAGCGCGTATGTTACGCGACTTTTCTACTTTATTTTCAGTCTATACCTAACGGTATTGCTGGCGATAAATCCTTATACTGGAGTTTAGAAAGTTTCATGAGAAAGTTGTTATCTTCACCTGTTCAAATGCCTTTGTCTGATGCTGAAAATCAGGTTTATCAAAATGCCCTTAAATTTGTCACGCCACTAAGCTTAAACTTAATGGCCATCAAAGTGACAGACCGCCCTGAGGATTTTCTGGGTTGGTGTCGTGAGTTGATCCGACTATGTCGTGAAGACCTTAATACAGATCTTTTAGAAGATGAACAAGCTTTACCGCTTAAGAAGCTGCAAGATATTCTTGAAACTGGTTTTACTATTAGCCAATTTAAAATGGCGCGAATTGCACCTTGGCCGATATTTGCTGACTTTATTGAACAGCAAAGTACCATACATGCCTTAGACGAGCGTTTACGTTTACTAAGCTATATTGAAGAAATTCGTCAAAAGCCTTTAGCCGATTTATTGGTTGAAGACCGTTTAGCATTTTCTGGTAAACACACAAGCCAGCACGACTACAGTCATTATAATTTTGATGTCGAATGGTTTGCAGGCACTAAAGGCGCAAAGGTCTTTCATACCTTACTCGATGAGTCTCCAGAAAAGTTTGATGCTGCATTAGCTCATATACCTTTAACGGGTGATGTAAGCCAATCAGAGTATGAAAGCTTTGTTACTGATTTCCAGAAAATTTTTACAGAATATACGCAAGTGAAGCCTCAAGGTGAAAAAGCGCCATTAGCGGTAGCAACACGTTTGTTAGCCATGCGCAGACCTGATCAATTTATTGCCCTAAACAATAATAAAATTGATATTCTTTGCCAAGGGTTATCAATTGCTAAATTCAAAAATAACGACTTTGCATCATACTGGCAGGACATGATTGGTACTTTGCGTACTTTCGCATGGTGGCATCAGGCAAAGCCTGAAGTTGTTGAAGCTGAAGTTGCTTCTGAAAGCGAATCAGATGGTAACCAAACTGAAGTCACTAGCAAAAAAGCAAATCGTGAACTTATTTTATGGAATAATCGTGCAGTATTAATTGATTTGTTTTTATTTGCTGATGCTGATTTAGCACCAAATTCAAACTACATTCGTTTGCGTGACAAAATGCTTAATAAAGCGATGTCTAAATCAAAGGCAGCTCCTAAAAAACGCAGCAAAGAATCAGCGGAAATGTTAGTAGATAGAGCATTAACGGCTGATGACTTACCAAATTATATACAAGGTAAGCGTGATTCAATTATTATCCAAGTGAAAAATGGCAAAAGTGTTGAACAAGCTATTGGTTTAATGCGCGCTATTTTTGGTTAATTAATTTCTATTTGTACGCACAATTGATCGGTATCAACTTAGTTCTATTCAAATTTGCAGACAACTCATTAAGGGCGTAATTTAGCATTAAGTTAAATTACGCCTTTGAGTTTCTATGAACACTGTTAACCTTAAACCGACAAATCACGCTGATGATTCTTTGTATTATCAAGAACAAGGCAATGAAGTTTCCCTCTTTGAATATGCTTATCACCACCAGTTACCTGTTTTAATTAAAGGTCCAACAGGTTGTGGTAAAACACGCTTCATAGCCCATATGGCTGAAAAACTTAACAAGCCTTTATATACTGTTTCTTGTCATGATGATCTAACCGCAGCCGATTTAGTTGGTCGTCATTTAATTGGTCCTAATGGTACCTATTGGCAAGATGGTCCGTTAACAAAAGCTGTCCGAGAAGGGGGGATTTGTTACCTAGATGAAGTTGTTGAAGCGCGTAAAGATACTACGGTTGTTTTACATCCGCTCGCCGATGATCGCCGTGTATTACCTTTAGAGCGTACGGGAGAGGTGATTGAAGCTGCACCGGGTTTTATGCTCGTTGTTTCATATAACCCAGGTTATCAAAATTTATTAAAGGGCATGAAACCTAGTACTCGTCAGCGTTTCGTTGCTCTGCGTTTTGAATATCCTAGCGTTGAAATAGAACAAGAAATATTAATTAAAGAAGCGGGGGCTGATCCCCATTTAGCTTTCAAATTGGTTGAACTTGCTCAAGCGCTACGCCGCTTAGAAAAGAACGACCTTGATGAAGTTGCATCGACTCGATTATTAATTTATGCAGCAAAAATGATTTCAAGTGGCATGGATCCTCTTGAAGTATGCCGCTGCTGTTTAGCGGAGCCTTTGTCTGATGATATTGATACCGTTAATGCTTTAATGGATGTTGCTCGAATCTACTTTGATGAATAACGCCTCTATATCATCAGCAATGGTTCCGCTTTCTAAACCACTTGTTAATGAAAGAGTAAACAATAAAAGACTGCCTGGTGATTTAGCCATGTGGTTTTTTATTCTTGCTGAGCTGACCGTTTTTGCCATTTTTTTTATTGGTTTTGCTGTTGCTGAACAATTAAATGCTGACATGTTCGTGGCGAGTAAGGCGAAGCTTCATCCCATTGCTGGTTTAATTAATACGATTGCATTGATCACTAGTAGTTTATTCGTTGCATTGTCAGTGCGAGCTATTCATCTTGGTAATGTTAAAGAATCACTCAACTTACTGATTATTTCACAGCTTATTGCTTATGTTTATTTAGTGGTAAAAGTGTGGGAATATCAGTTTCTGTTTGCGCTTGGCATTGATATTGAAACAAACACCTTCTTTATTTTATATTTCCTTATTACTTTTTTTCATTTGATGCATGTCCTTTTAGGTATGGTTATCCTGATCCTTGTTGGGCTAAATGCGAAAAAAGGAGCATATAAAGATGATGTTTCTGGCTTTGAGTCAGCGGCAAGTTATTGGCATATGGTCGATCTGTTATGGATTATCCTCTTCCCACTCATCTATGTTATTTAAGTAGGTTGTAATGAAATTATGGTAACTTTAAAGCAAATAATCGTCAGTTGGCTGTTACTCATCGCGTTAACTTTAGCTTCAGTTTTAACGGGTAAAGTATTTGATAATTACGCGATATTCATCTGCAGTATTTTACTGATTGTATTTCTTAAAGGACAACAAATTACCGACATATTCATGGAACTACGTGAAGCTCCAAAAATGTGGCGCATGCTAGTTCTTAGCTATGTATTTATTATTCCAAGTATTATTTGTTTCATTTATCTTTTATAGTTTTTGGGCAGATAATAAACGTTTGTAGGTTGTCTATGTACAACTATACACGCAGTACAATAAACATCTGGAGGTTCCTTGGAGAATTCACTTGAACAGTCAGTAGAAACTGACCAAGAAAACAATTCTAAAAATGGTAATAACGCTATTATTTACCAATCATTGTTCTTAATGAATCTATTGCTTATCCCTGGTTTGTCTTTTTTAGCTTTAATGTGGCTTTTATTTAAACGCAGGAACCAAAAAGGTTGGCAACGCATACATCTATATCGTTCTGTACAGTTGTCGATATTGGCGGGATTTTTTATTATTATTATTCCTCTTATTGTTTTGGTCACAACGAATGCTTTTGAAGCTTCTCTAATGGTGATGATTATCTACTTTGTCACTATGCATGCGGCTTTCGTACTTTTAGGCATGTTAAATTTGTCGCGAGCTATGGCGAAGAAACTCCCACTTTTTTGATATAGCACAAGGTTACGTTTTTTATAGTCAAAAATTATTACACATCCTTTAAAACTTGATGGAAATCAAGTTCCCTTATGTAAGAGCGGTTTACTATTCACTGGCTTTATTATCGTTTTTACTAAGGAAAACACCATGTCAGAGCGTTTTACCAAAGGCATGGCTCGGAATATTTATTACGGTGGAAGTGTATTCTTCTTCTTAATATTTCTAGCTTTGACCTACCACACCACCAAAGTGATGCCTGAAAGGGATCACCGAGAAAATATTACCGAAGCTGTTGCTCACGGTAAAGAACTTTGGGAAGAGAATAACTGTATCGGTTGTCATTCATTAATTGGCGAAGGAGCTTATTTTGCTCCTGAACTAGGAAATGTTTACATTCGCCGTGGCGGTGAAGCAGGCTTTAAAGCCTTTTTTAATGGTTGGATGAAAGCTCAGCCGTTAAATATTCCCGGTCGTCGTCAAATGCCAAACTTTCATCTTACCGATAAAGAAATTGATGACTTAGCAGAATTTTTGAAGTGGACGTCAGAGTTAGATACGAATGACTGGCCACCGAATGTTGAAGGATAATGCGATGAACACTTTAAAATATCAATCTCAAGCGGTCGCAAAACCTTATTTTATTTTTGCATTAATACTCTTTGTTGGACAAATCTTATTTGGTTTAATAATGGGCTTACAATATGTAGTTGGTGACTTTCTTGCTGGCGCTATTCCTTTTAACGTTGCACGTATGGTTCATACCAACTTACTCATTGTATGGTTGTTGTTTGGCTTTATGGGCGCTGCTTATTACATGGTTCCCGAAGAGTCGGAAACGGAACTATATAGCCCCAAACTGGCTATTATCCTATTCTGGATATTTGCTGCCGCTGGTGTTGCAACAATATTAGGTTACTTGCTAGTACCTTATTCAACATTAGCTCACTTTACCTTAAATGATTTATGGCCAACTATGGGACGAGAGTTCCTTGAACAGCCTACTATTACGAAAATTGGTATTGTTGTCGTTTGCTTAGGTTTCTTATTCAACCTAGGTATGACTATGTTAAAAGGCCGTAAAACAGCAATTAACATGGTACTAATGACGGGCTTAATCGGTTTAGCAGTATTCTTCTTATTCGCATTCTACAACCCTACTAACTTAGCATTAGATAAATACTTCTGGTGGTTTGTCGTCCATTTATGGGTCGAAGGTGTTTGGGAATTAATCATGGGTGCAATTTTAGCTTATATATTAATTAAAGTTACCGGTGTTGACCGTGAAGTTATTGAAAAGTGGTTATATGTAATCATAGCAATGGCGTTAATATCAGGTATTTTAGGCACAGGCCATCACTTTTACTGGTTAATGACACCTGATTACTGGCAGTGGGTTGGTTCAATCTTCTCAGCTATCGAACCTTTGCCTTTCTTTGCGATGGTATTATATGCCTTTAATATGGTTAATCGTCGTCGTCGTGAGCACCCTAACAAGGCTGCAACATTATGGGCGTTAGGTACATCAGTAATGGCATTCTTAGGTGCAGGAGTTTGGGGGTTCTTACATACGTTAGCACCTGTAAACTACTATACTCATGGTTCTCAAATTACTGCGGCTCATGGCCATATGGCTTTTTATGGTGCTTATGCGATGATCGTAATGACGATTATTTCATATGCTATGCCTAAGTTACGTGGTATTGGTGAAGCTAATTGTAATCGTGCTCAAGTACGTGAAATGTGGGGTTTTTGGTTGATGACTGTTGCTATGGTTTTCATCACATTATTCCTAACAGGGGCTGGTGTATTGCAAGTTTGGTTACAACGTTTACCAGAAAGCGGTGAAGCATTAAGCTTTATGGTAACTCAAGACAAACTAGCTATATTCTATTGGTTACGTGAAATTGCAGGTGTGTTCTTCCTAATTGGTTTAATCTCTTACATCTCAAGTTTTTGGGTAAAAGATAAAATAGCTAGCTAAGCACAAATGTGTTGCTGATTGAACTCAACAAAAAAAACCAGTAACCGAACGTTACTGGTTTTTTTATGAGCGCGATATTATGTATGTCGTTGATACCAATTATCAATAATTGAATTATGTAAATTTTTATACTGGTAAAGACTAAGGGATAATAAGTCTTCTTGTTAATAAAGCACGATAGCTCTTTGGCTAATAGGGTATTTATACCAAGTTGATTTTATACCTGCTTATTTTTAATGGTCAAACGAATAACTACTGCGTTATAAAATTTAGATGTCGAATAATTAAAGAATCAATTTTCTCCCTTGTCGCTATAAACTTGCTCAATAAAAAGTAAATATCATACTTAATCAAATTGATATTATTGAACTTTTATGAATTTTAGGTATAAAAAAACACAAATACTGCGAGCAGTTGACTTGTGTTTTTATAGCGTTTTATGGTGAATATTGGTGTTATTTTTTATAGCTAGAAACTATGTTATCCATTCGTTCGTTCGTACTATTAGCAGCTGACTTAACACTTTCAATAGATTCACTATTAGATTTTTGTTGTGTTTTTAATTCGCCAACTTCATCAGTTAATGCGTTAACTTTGTTTGTTAAGGTATCAACTTTCTGATTTAAGCTACTAACGCTAGTTTCTAAAGCCTCAGTGTTAGCACAACCTGTTGCAGTAATAATGAGCGCAGCTAAAGCAATATTTTTAATTAACATAGTGATTTCCCTTATTTTTTATGTTTTCATGTTTCTAGGCAAGTATGGCACAAAAAAATTACGTTGTAACTTAGCTACTATGATGAAAAATACCTTTGTTATTCGTTACTTGGTTGGATTTTTAATAATCTCTTCAACTTTAGAAACTAAATTATCAATTTTCTGCTCAAGCTGTTTATTATGATCAAGTATTTCTTTATTTTGTTTGCGTAACTCTCTATTTTTTACATTGGTATTTGAGAAACCAAAAAAGCGATTAATAAATTGTGCACCGATAAAACTCATTAAGCCGACACCGATATAGAACATAGCCATAACAATAATCCTACCGGCAGTCGTTACCGGATAATAGTCGCCAAAGCCTATAGTGCTCGAACTCATTTGAAGCGCCCATAATGCGTTACTGTATGTTGTAATATTGGCAGTAGGGTCTGATGATTCAAAATCTAGCAGTAGCTGAGCCGCGCCTGCCATAATCAAATAAAGGGTTAAAATCGTTAATAATAAAATATATCGAGATTTGTAATTTTTAATACCAAATTCATCGACTGTATAAGGAGTGAGTGTATGTCTAATCATTATTATTCTTATCTATTGAAGTCATTAATTATTGCTACTTTGCATTCTCGGTAACATGGTTAATTAAATCATCCATCAATTTACGTTTTATTTCCAGTTGTTGTTCTGGATTTAAGTCATATTTTAAAGCTAAAACTTCATAATCAGCAGGCGCTAAGCTAACGGTTAAACGAGGACGCTTAGGTCGCTTGTTCGTTGGGAGCCCTAAAATATCTCGAATTTGGTCAGATGGACTTAATCCAGCTTGTAATGCTTGGGTTCTAATCGCTAGTTGAATTTTTTCATCCATATCAAAGGCAACTTGTACTGCTTTTACCGCTTTTATTGATGACTGCCATTTTTCTGGTAATTTTCTGCTCACAGATTAGCTCCCCGGGTAAATATCGGTAATATCTGATGTAGGTCGATATAAGGTGATGAAGACATCGGTATCGCCATCTTGCCATACTTCAACATCAATTCCACGCGCCTGTTCTTCGTCAAGTAAACTGTAAAGTTCGAATTGTTCACCCGCTTCTTTGCCTTCGTAGCTACTTAAACTTTCACTGCGGTTATCTTTTCGATGAAAATAGCCAACTTTGGCAAACGTACGTTGCTGATATTGCGAACTACTCCAGCCAGTAGTTAAAGAGGTGTCTGCTTGTTTATCAAGAAATGCTTGGCCAGGTTCATCGAAAATAGTACCAAACGCGTCTAAATCAAATAATGACTCAACATCTTCATGTTGTATTTTTAATGCAAATTTAAGATAGGTTTGATCATCTTTTTCAATGGTCAAATAAAGTTCAAGGTTATTATCGCCTTGCAAAACCCACTCTGTTTGAGTGTCATTTTCAAACTCGTAGCAATTAATGGCAGATACTTGAAACTGCTGAGTACGTAACGATTCAGGTAAAGCGAAACTATCGGTAAGCACAATAATATCTTTAATTTTTAATTCATCAGCTGAATTAACTTGGCGTTCATCTTCTTGCTTGTTAAATATTCGTTTAAAAAAGCTCATATTCAGATCCCAAAAATCCGCCTAGCTGTCGGGAGGAAAACATCTAGGCGGTTAAAACGGTGCGAGTTAATCAATAATGGATAACTCGCTTCTACATTACTTCTGTTTAGCTTTCAAACGGTCTAATACTGAGTTTGCATTGTTATCGGCAGCACCAATACCAGCTTCTTTCAACTGCGCAGCCAATGAATTATCAGCAGTATCTGACTCAAGCAATTCAGCGGCTTTCATTTGATCATCAAATTTTTGCTGCTTAGCTTTAATACGCTCTAAAGAGTCTTTCGCATTCAACAATTTCGAGTTACTTGATGAAAAGTTATCAGTAATTGCAGATGTCGCTTTTTGAACACTTTCAGTGGTTTTAACCATTGAAAGTTGACGTTTATATTCACCCACTTGGCGTTCACTTTTCTTCACTAGTTCTTTTAAGCGATTAGCGCTACCTGAAAAGCTATCTAGTGCTTGCTGTTGGCTCGATAATTCACTTTCTAAAGTAGATATTTTTTCAGCAACGGCAAGTGCTAACGTTTCATCACCTTTATCAAGGGCTTGTACTGCATAGCCTTCATGCTCAGTAATTTCACGTTTTAAACGGTCAACATCACGTCCTGCTGCCATTTGTTGTGCCATAACGCCGGTTAAGTCACGCTTTGCTTTTGTTAAGTGATTTTCTGAATCACGAATCTCTTGTTCAAAAATACGGGTAGCGTTTGAGTCAACGATTGCTTCACCAACTTCTGAAGCGCCACCTCGAATTGCGGTCATAATTTTTTTAAAAATACTCATAGTTGTTCCTTAGGGTGGTTAATTAAAGTAGGTAATCGCTCATGTCATCAATAATTTCCATGGCGTTATTATTTAAAACACCTAATTCGTGCTCGATGTCATGAAATGATGAATTGATAGAAAGAGCGCCAAAAATCACGTATTTGTCACCAATTTTTGAGAATGATGACAACGGCATTGGAATATTCATTTCCAACATACTAGTGTGCATTTCATCTATGCTGTCAGCTTTAACTTCTTCCTTGCCCCATAGATAGGTAATACAAAGTATTTGATCGTCAGTAACTGAAACAAAAATAGGTAACTCTTCACGGTCGATAACAGTAATTTGTAAAACATCGACTTCGCCAGAAATAGGCTGACAATCAAAAACTAATCCGGTTTCAGAGTTGTCAGCTAAACTATTTAAGTGATCAGCAATTTTATGGATATTCATGTGATTCCTTATTTATGATTATATTTCTTTGTTAATAAATCTAAAAGTATTGTGTAAGTTCCTCTTAGACATATTATGTCGTTGAGGTAAATTTAGCAGTTTGACATAATATGTCAAGCATCAATTTGTATTAATTTTAATATATTTACGATTATTGCAAATAAGCATTATTTAATCCTTGTTGATCCCGCCATGCTTTTTGATGTAACTGATAAATACTATGACTGCCTAAGTAGTTAATAGGAATATCAGCCTCATTCTTATAAAAATCTTTTGAGAACTCAAAAGCATTGGTGATCATCGGCAATGTTAACCAGTGATGTTCAATAGGCATACTCTCTAAAGCTTTTAATCGGGCTAAAGGGCTAGCACCGCGTTTGGAGGCTATTGTCCAACCCCATTCGCCAAAGCTTGGCACATTATCGTGATACTGCTGAACATTAGTGAAATTTGCCGCTGCAACAGTTTTACCTATGGAAATAAATGCATCTTTAGCATGATAAGGGCTGGCTGATTGAATAGCGATTAAGCCATCCCCGGCTAATAATTGCTTTAATCGTGCATAAAAATTAACGGAATAAAGCTTATTCAAATCGGGATGACTCGGATCGGGTAAATCTACAATAATGCTATCAAAGGTTTTTTGTTGCTTTAATAAGTTGTCAATCGCGAGAAAAGCGTCTTCGTTGATAATATTTACCCGTGGGTCTAGCAAGCTTTTTTGAGTTAATGTATTTAACTGAGTCGATAAAGAGGAATTTAGCTTTTGAGTAGGCTCTGCAAAAATTGCCATTAATTCGGCATCTAAGTCTATTAAGGTGACATTTTTAGGAGACCACTGCAGTACATCACGTAATGCTAAACCGTCGCCACCACCAATGATTAAAATATTATCATGTCGCGCAGAGCCGGCCATTACCGGGCTTACTAGATAGCTGTGATATATAAACTCATCGGCAGAAGAAAACTGTAATCGACCATTCAAGTAAAAATTAACCACACTTGGTTGCGCGCTGCCCATATGTCGTTGAGTAAAGGTTAATTGTTGATAACGTGTTTTATCGGTATAAACAACTTTATCTAAATACAATAAATTACTCATTTGATTCAACCAACTATTACCTGATTGGTAAATGATGCCGATAGCGATTAATAACAATAAATGCAGGGTGACCAAAGTTTTACGCCAACTGAGCTTTTGCCAAAAATGAAAAATAAAAATACTACCAACAATCAAGTTTAACGCTGCAGTTAAAGCGCTCGCTTTACTGATATCAATTGATAATAAAAAGATCACCCAAACAGCCGCGCCAATGCCTGCGCCAACATAATCGGCACCATAAATGGTACCCAAATTATTCTTCAGATGTTTTTGATGAATTGTCTCTCGAATGCGTGCAATTAAAGGGATTTCCATACCAATGAAGAAACCTAATAACAAACCAAAAAAGTAAGGGCTATTAAAGGCTAATTGTGAAAGTTGTTTGAAAAATCCGCCTTGAGGAAGGGAGTCAGGTGGCATGCCAAATGTGTCAGCTAATATTTGTGGAAATGTTTGCGTTAACGCGATTAAACCGCCAATAATCAAAATAGAGCTACAACCTAAAAAGGCAATGGTGAGCTCTAACCAAACAAAACCTTTAAATGCACACGTTATCCCTCGTGCAGCAAAAGCGCCTAAACCCATAGCCACTATCATTAAACCAATCATGGCATAAATGGTACTTTCCATTGCACCTAAAACACGACCTGCATAATGAGATAATAGGTACTCGTAAATTAAACCACAGCCAGCTAAAACTGCCATGGTTAAAATAAGGAGTACGTCGTTCCAGAATAATTGTTTTTTTGTTGCTGTCATATAATATGTTGTGCCTTCATATCGAAGCATGTGGATTTGCTAATGCTGTAGAGGTATGGATACCTAAGAACAGCCATGTTATCGCGTCATAGCGTTAATCCTCGGCTCTGGCATCCATGCTTCGCTCTAACTTCTACATCCATATAGTCGTGAACATAAAAAAGCTTTAAGAGTTTTAGCTCTTAAAGCTTGTTAGATAAAGTGTTGATGAAACTATGCCATTAATGCGGCAAGAATAAGAGCGATTGAAATACTAGTCGCCATTTCTACACAAGCAACACCAATGTTCTGCTGCTGATCTACTTCTTCAACTAAGTTAATACCCCATAGGACAATACGTTTCGCAATGGCAGTTAAAATAGCTACTAATAAGGTCATCACTACGGCAAATGCAAACCAAGCGACTAAATTGTTTAACAATGTTTCTGGAGAATATGTTATAAAATGGCTCGCTGCAGTTACGGCTAAAGCGGTACTGATTAATTGGCCTGCATAACGAATGGCAATTGCCGTTTGTCCTTGAGAAAAAGCTTCTTGCAAGCAACTACCTTGATTATTCTTAGCATACTGGCGTTCTTTCAAACGGGTCACTAACAATAAGATTGCTTGAGAAATGACAAAGCCGGCAATAATGGCAATGAAGGTACCAACATCTAAACCATGCACCCAAAGTAAAACAGCGCGAATGATTATTGCAGTAGCAATGGCTCCTGCGGCATCGACAATACCAATGGTTAAATTTTGCTTTAAAATTTCTTCAGTTTTATCGATATGTTGCAGCGACAACTTGTCATGAATAACGCGACCCACTTTTATCAGTATCAGTCCTAACGTACCGTAAGCGAACATACCGATAATTTCCATAGCATAACTCGGGGCATTTTCACCACTTATCGCGCCGGTTAGCACTATGCCTAAGGCAGCAATACTGCCTGCGACACTCACACCAAAAGCAAAGTTATCTTTTTGAGCTAACTCTTCAGTAGAGTTAACCTTGGCAGATAGGCCTGAGATAAAACGCATCGCACCAAGTAGTATGATAGCGATAGAAATATCAATGGCTAAATATATTAATAGGTCTAGATTTAGTGCGGTAATTTCAAAAAATGTATTCATGTTAATTCCTATATCCTACTCGTTATTTGCCGCGTCTAAAGCTGCGAGAAGTGGTGCTTTTACTGTTTCTAAAGCTTGAGCTTTTGGAGTAGCTAGATTTCTTTGCGTATGAACTTTTACTGGTACTTTTTGTGCTAAAACGTTTGGCGCTTGTTTGTGCAGTGCTACTTTGTCTTGAAAGGCTTGATGAGCCGGTTCGACTTTTACTATAAGTACTATTGTATTTTTGGCCACGGCTTTGAAATGATTTTTTGGTACGGGTATCTAAATCATTTTGTTTTTTTAATTGCGTCGGTGAGCTATAACGCGTTCGACCATAATCATTGTAATAACTGTAGTTTCTTGAACGTCCCCAGTCATTATATGAAGTACGACGTGAGCCAAATACATCGCCCATCATAGAGTACATGCCATACCATGCCCAAAAAGACATACCATTGCTGCCAGTATTCCAGCTACCGTAGCTCGGATTGCCAATTAACTGTTCTCCAGTGCCAAAGTCTTGGGCATTATTTGCTTGTTTACTTTGTGCTTTTGACAACGAATTAACACGTGGGAGTGTACCGTCAGACATATCAGCAAGCACATTAAGCGGGTCGCTTAATGCATCAGAATAAAGTACCGGGTCGGCGGCAAGGTAAATGTTAACTAGCTCATTAAAAACATCTTGTTTGCTGGCAAACATACTTGGCTGATTTTTAACGGTTGCTAGTCGGTCAAGTAACGATTTATACATTGGCCCCTTGGTCGTAGCATCCTTCTTGAACTCGTTAATTAATTGTGTAAGTTCAGGTTTTTGTTGCTTAAGTTTACTGGCATATTGGCGAATTAAATTGGCGTTTTTTACCTGGCCATTGTTTAAGGCATCAGCTAGTTGTTGAACGCGAAGTTCAGTAATGGGCGTTTGTTGATTGACCTTTTCTTCATAGGGATCGGAGCAACCGACTAAGAAAATAATCATGCTAAATAAAGCGTATTTGATCTGCTGCATTCCTGCCATAGGGTCCTCAAAAATGCTATGGTAAACAAATACTCAAGTTAATTGAGTACGAATTTGTTATGGTTGATAACACGCTATTAATATCATCAAAGACATAATATGTCTATTTATTCGTGTATTCTTATTGTAATTAATTAATTCCTTTTTACGCCTTAAGCGCAGAAACCTAAAATGACAAAAACAATAAACTTGCCAGAAATACTTATTCATCAACAGCATAAAAGTTCTCAGCGATTTAATGAGCAATATCCGAAAGCTGTCGAGTGTTTGTCTGCACCGCAATTAGCTGATTTTGAAATGTCGATAATGGTGAGTGATTTCATTTTAAATAGTGCATTGCAGTGTCCTGAAACGGTCGTTTCTTTGTTTTCTAATGGTCGGGTCTATCAAATCGAATGCCCAAATTATCAGCAAATGCTTACTCAGTTATTAGAAGGCTGTGAAAGCGAAGAGCGGCTACATAAAATATTAAGACAGTTTAGATTGCAAGAGATGGTAAATATTGCTGTTGCGGATTTGTTATTTGAGCTTGAGTTAACGGTGTCATTAGAGCGTTTATCCGAACTTGCTGATCAACTTATTTTAGCCGCATTAAATTGGCTGACATTATTTTGTCGAGATAAATGGGGGATTCCCACTAATCAAAATGGTGAAGCTCAACAATTGCTAGTTTATGGCATGGGTAAATTAGGCGGGCGAGAGTTAAATTTTTCTTCTGATATTGATCTTATTTTTACTTATCCTGAAATGGGGGAGACACAAGGGGTTAGACGAAGTATTGATAATCAGCAATTTTTTACGCGTTTAGGACAAAAACTTATTGCAGCTTTACATCAAAAAACCGCTGATGGCTTTGTCTATCGTGTTGATATGCGCTTACGTCCCTTCGGCGAAAGCGGGCCATTAGTACTCACTTTTAATGCCATGGAAGATTATTACCAAGAGCAGGGACGTGATTGGGAACGTTATGCGATGCTTAAAGCTCGATTAATTGGTCAAGGAAAATATCATGACCAACTTTCAACCATGTTACGTCCTTTCGTTTATCGTCGTTATATTGATTTTAGTGTTATAGACAGTTTACGTCGTATGAAAATGATGATTGCACAAGAGGTTCGACGTAAGCAGTTAAAGAACAATATTAAATTAGGTGCGGGTGGCATTAGAGAAGTTGAATTTATTGTGCAAGTTTTTCAGCTAGTTCGTGGCGGGCGTGTAAAAGAATTGCAGCATCGTCGTTTATTAACCGTACTCCCTATATTGGTTGAAAAAGAGGAAATTAGTGCTGAGAATGAAATAGTACTCACTAATGCTTATTGTTTTTTAAGGCGAGTTGAAAATATCATTCAGGCGTTAAACGATCAGCAAACTCAGACATTACCTGATAATGAACTAGATCAAGCACGACTTTTATGGGCACTTAACCAGAAAAGCTGTGAAACGTGGCCAGAATTTCTTAATTATTTAGCCCAACAAATGGATGGGGTTCATCAGGAGTTTTGTGCACTTATTGGTGAAGAAAGTCCTAATCACCAAGCGAAAGATCAGCACTGGACCACTTTATGGGATAGTGATTGGTCGGATGAAGAAAGTATTGCTTGGATAGCGCAAGTAAGTGTATTTATTGATGCAAACAAAATTTGGCAACTACTGGTTGAATTTAAGGCTGAAATGAAAAAACGTAGTATTGGGAATCGTGGACGAGCAGTTCTCGATAAACTTGTACCGGTATTAATGTGGCATATTCAGCAAGAACACATTGATCACACAACGTTAGAGCGTGTGTTAATCATATTTAATAAAATATCAACGAGAACCGCTTATATTGAATTGTTATTTGAAAACGAAGGCGCGTTAAAACACCTGATTAAATTATGCCGCCAAAGTAGTTGGGTTGCTGAGCATATTGCTAAATATCCAATTTTATTAGATGAACTAATTGACCCAACATTATTGAATAATCCTCCAGAATTAAGCAGTTACACAGCAGATTTAAGGCAAGTTATGCTGCGTATTCCTGAAGATGATCAAGAAGCGCAGATGGACAGGTTACGACAATTTAAACAAGCGCAACATCTACGAATTGCAGCCTCTGATATTTGTGAAATACTGCCCGTGACAAAAGTGAGTGATCACCTAACCGCTTTAGCTGAAGCGATTATTCATGAAGTTATTCATTTAGCATGGCAGCAAATATCTGAACGTTTCGGTGTGCCTGAATCTACTGTTGGTCAAGACCATAAAGGTTTTGCTGCTATAGGTTATGGGAAAATGGGCGGACTAGAACTCGGATATAGTTCAGACTTAGATTTAGTTTTTGTACATAATAGCCAACGTGATGAAGTCACTACGGGTTCAAAACGGATCCCAGCCTCACAATTTTATATGAAGCTAGCCCAACGCATTATGCATATTTTTAATACCCGTATGGCAAGTGGAATTTTGTATGAATTGGATATGCGATTACGTCCATCTGGCAATTCTGGTTTACTTGTCGTACATATTGATAGTTTTGAACAATATCAGCAAGAAGAGGCTTGGACGTGGGAACATCAAGCTTTAGTTAGAGCAAGAATGGTTTATGGTCATGAAGCATTAGAAAGGCAATTTATTGAGATTAGAAAAACTATTATTACTAAGCCTCGTGAGCGAGCACAGGTTTGTGCTGATGTTTTAGCTATGCGGGAAAAAATGCGCATGCATTTAGATATGTCGACAACGGATAATGCTGATATTAAACAAGGGGAGGGGGGGTTAGTCGATATTGAATTTTTAGTCCAGTTTTTAGTGTTAAGCGAAAGTGCGACGCATAATGAACTTTGCCAATATACCGATAACTTTCGTCTGCTTAAACAGTTAAAATTTTGTGGTGTTATTAATGATGAACAGCAAAAGCAACTAACCGAATGTTATTGTAACTTACGTGATTTTGGTCATCATGCGACATTACAAAATGAACAGCCGTTATTAATTAACGTCGATTTTGAAGCTTTGTCGGCAAAAGTAAAGTCGATTTGCCAATCAATTTACCAGCCAAGTTAGGCGCTGTGCCTTAGTCTTGATTAAAGATTACCTTCTACGTTTATTTACCGGTAATAATATACACTCTTCATCAAGGTAAGGTATAGGTAAGTCAATCAATACCAGTGTGCGCTGTTGATTACAAAAGTAAACGTTAATGCCTTCAGGGAAGTGCCCTCCAACGGCATTACCGACTTGATAGGCCGTTTTAATAATCTCTTTATTGATACGAAAGGGGTCTTTAACAATAAAGTCACGATTTAACCACCAAATAACTTCTAACCCTTCATTGTTGGCATATTCGGATAGCTTTTGAAAAAGTGTTTCACCTAAACGGAAGGGGTGGTTTTCATTAGTACCACGCCAGTTTTTTCGTAAAGGGCGAGTTACCATTCTACGTGCTTCTAAAAGTTTAACTATGTCACCTTTAGGATCGGGTAAATAAACAATGTTATTACGAATCTTAGGGCCTGAACTATCATCATCGCCATGTAAATTGGCATAAAAGCGAGATAGTCCATCAGCCGCGGCATTTTTACTTTTCTTTATGGGGCGTGGAATTTCTTTTATTGTCGTGGCTTTATTAGAAGGATCAATAACGGTAACGTCTTGTGACTTTTTGTTTTCTTCTGGGGTATCAGGAAACAATAACGCTTGGTTATCAAATAATAAAAAAATTAAGGCAATTAATATAGCGCCAAAAATAATGTTGCGTAACCAAAAATTCATAAACGGATTCTTTGTAGTAATTTCAGTATGGTTTACCGAACAATAAGTATACACCATACTGAAAAGTCACTGTTTATACAATACTGGCTATTTGTAAAGGGAAGGATCTTCTGTATTTGGGCGTGTTTTAAAGCGACGATGAAGCCACATATATTGTTCCGGCTTAACCATTATCGCCTTTTCCAATTCTTGATTAATACGGATGACATCAGCTTCATCGTCATCTGTAGGGAAGTTTTCCAGCACAGGCTTAATTTCTACTGTATAGCCACTGCCGTCTTCATTTCTTTTCGGGATCATCATCATAGTGACGGTTTCTTTCTGACGAGCAAATATTAGGGTGCCAGTTGTTGTTGCTGCCTCTTTTACTGCAAACATAGGCACGAATAAACTTCGATTACGGCCATAATCTTGATCGGGTAAATATAGACATGACTCTTTATTTCTCAAAGCTTTAATGAGACCTTTAACATCTTTTTTACCTAGCATATATTCATTAGAGCGCCCACGGCCTCTGAATTGGAAAAACTCCATTAATTGATTATTGTGAGGTCGGTAAAAAATAACGAGTGGGTGTGCATGTCCAAAGCCTCGTCCAATTATTTCAGCACTTAAATAATGCATGGCAAGAAGTAGAACCCCCTTTCCTTGGCTTTTTGCTTGCTTTATATTTTCAAGGCCAGTCACTTTAAATTTTCGCTTTACACGCCAATCTGGCCACCACCAACCCATGCCTGTTTCAAATAAAGCTATCCCCGTATTCTCAAAGTTTTCCTTTAAAATACGTTGACGCTCTTGTGCTGACATATCCGGAAAGCATAATTCAAGGTTACGTAACGCTACTTTGGTTCGGCTAGAACCAACTTTATAGATCAAGCGACCGAGCATGCGTCCCAGCATTAGCTGAAACTTATAAGGTAACCATGAAATGGTATAAAGAATTATTACACCAAGCCAAGTTAACCAATACTTAGGTAATAGAAAGGATATTTTAAAATCAGGTTGTAATACTTTGTTTTTACTCACGGGATGATGTCAACTCATTGAAATTCATGTGATACACTATTGGGTATTATATCTGTATATCCGTTAAGAGTTAAGAGGCATAGAATGAAAGTAGACATTCCCGCTTTTGAGCAAGCAAGTGTATTGGTTGTCGGCGATATTATGTTAGATCAATATTGGTACGGCCCCACGCAACGTATTTCTCCAGAAGCTCCCGTTCCCGTGGTTAAAATTACCCAAGACGAGCGTCGACCCGGTGGCGCAGCTAACGTAGCATTGAACATAGCTTCGATTGGCGGAAAAGTAACCTTGGCGGGGATCACAGGTGAAGATGATGCTGCTCAACATTTACGCACACAGTTAACCGCATTAAATATTGGTTGTGAATTTGATCAGCAAAGTCATATTCCCACAATCACTAAATTACGTGTGATGAGCCGGAATCAACAACTTATTCGTTTAGATTTTGAAGAGTCGCTACATGACGTAAATAAAATAAAATTAGAAGAAAACGTTGCTGTTCAACTAGCAAAACACGATTTACTACTGTTGTCTGATTACAGTAAAGGTACCTTGTCTGATGTGCAAAACTTAATTGTTTTAGCGAAAAAACAAGGTAAAGCCGTATTGGTTGACCCAAAAGGAACTGATTTTGAGCGTTATCGTGGTGCTACACTATTAACGCCAAACTTATCTGAATTTGAAGCTGTAGTCGGCGAATGTAAAACCGAAAATGAAATTGTCAGTAAAGGGCAAAAGTTACTTGAACAGCTTGATTTAGACGCGATGTTAGTCACCCGTAGTGAACAAGGTATGACTTTACTTCGACGAGACCATGAAGAATTTCATTTACCTACTCAAGCGCGAGAAGTTTATGACGTAACAGGTGCTGGCGATACGGTTATTGCTACACTCGCTTTAGCTATTGCAGCAAAAGCTGAGTATACCCAAGCCAGTGCTTTAGCTAACATTGCCGCTGGTATTGTAGTGGGTAAATTGGGGACGTCAACGGTAAGTGAAGCAGAGCTTTTAGCTGAAATATCAACAGGGCCAGAAAGTGGTTTTGGAGTGCTTAGTGAAGAGCAGTTAAAAATAGCGGTGAAATTAGCAAAAGCACGTGGTGAGAACATTGTGATGACTAATGGTTGTTTTGACATTCTTCATGCTGGACATGTTTCTTATTTAACACATGCTGGTACTTTAGGAACCCGACTCATTGTCGCTGTAAACGACGATGCTTCAGTGAAACGATTAAAAGGCAGTGGACGACCGGTAAACCCAACAGACAGACGTATGGCTGTTCTCGCAGGATTAGGTGCCGTTGACTGGGTTGTACGTTTTTCAGAAGATACCCCTGCGCGCATTATTGGTAATATTCTCCCTGATATCCTAGTTAAAGGTGGCGACTATCAAGTGGAAGATATTGCTGGTGGCAGTGAAGTTATGGCTAATGGTGGAGAGGTGAAAGTACTCAATTTTGAAGAAGGTATTTCAACCACTGAAATTATCAACACAATTAGGCTTACAGAATAGTTAAATATTCCGGATAAAAAAAGCAGCTAAATTTAGCTGCTTTTTTGTTGAAAAGATAAATGTAAGCCTTCTACATTATTCTCACGAAAGTTGAACTTCTATTTTTCGCTTTCTAAATAATCAGTCGTTTTAACATTAAATTCAGATAATAAATCATTAATTAAACGGTTAATTTCACCCGCCATAAGAGCAAAGTCTGCATCTATTTTGGCTACGACATCATCACTGTCGATATCGTCATTTTGCTCTTGTAAAACATCAAAGAACTTTAAGCGCTTAATCGCTAAATCATCACAAAGAATAAATGACATTGCTTCATCCCATTCTAGCGCTAATTTTACTACATATTTATCAGCGTCTAAATGGGTTTTGATTTCTTCACTAGCAAGGTCTTGATTTTTAACTCGAACAACAGCGCCATCATCACCTAGTGCATGAAATTCTGCTTCCATACCTAAAGTGAAATTATCACCGATACTTTTTTCATTTAGCCAGTCAGTCATTAACTCGTCAGGAGCCGTTTCTGGTGAAACACTTGTTACGGGTAAAGTACCAATAACTTTGCGAAGCAAGGCTAACAAATCTTCCGCTTTTCCGCGACTGCCTGAGTTAACAACGATAATATTATGTTCAGCATTAATGTAAGCATGGGTATCTGTTACGCGTGAAAAAGCACGAGGTAACAATTCAAAAATAATATCTTCTTTAAATTGTTCTCTCTCTTTTTTCGTTGCACTTCGTGCTTGCTCTACTTCAAGTTGCGCTACTTTTGCTTCAATCATGTCTTTCACAACGGGAGCAGGAAGAATCTTTTCTTCTTTGCGAGCACAAATTAAAAAGTTGCCGTTAGCAGAATGAACACTTGAATGCCCATGTTTGCCTATTGCGTTGACCCAACCAAAATGTGATTGTTCTGTTGAACCGCAAGGCGTAAATAAATGTTCGGCTAAGTGCTTTTCTAATTGATCTTCTGATAATTCAAAAGGGCGAGTAAATGCGAAAAAATATAAGTTTTTGAACCACATAGAAAGTTTCCTATGCCATTGTTATTAGATAACGACGGCTGACAAATTGAAAAAAGAGCAACATAATAACTTAAATATTTACGATAAGCACTGATTTGCTCGGTCTTTAAGTTTGAGTACTTTCAAAGGGTTTTAGCGCATGTCATCAAATTCAATATCATAGCTGAGTCCTTGTCCATCTTCACTATGTGCAGTAATTGAACCATTTAAGGTATCGGTAACTAGCTCATTAATAATATGGGTGCCTAATCCCGTACCGCCAGTACCTGATTTTGTGGTGTAAAATGGATCGAAAAGCAATGATAATTTACTCTGTGGAACACCAACGCCATTATCTTGATAATTCAAATGTAATCGTTCACCTTTTAATTCAGCATTAATGGTTATTATGCCGTGACTCATCCCTTCAAAACCATGAAGCAGAGAATTTATAATTAAGTTAGTAAATATCTGTGAAATTGCACCTGGATGGCAATAAACCTCAATATTATCAGGACAGTTAACATTAATGATATGTTTGGTTTTCTTTATCTTGGGATGAAGCGATTGTATTATTTCATCAAGGTATTTAGCAATATTCACCTTGCGTGTTTTATTACTGGTCTGATCTACAGCAACCTGTTTATAGCTGGTAATAAGATCTGATGCTCGGTTAAGGTTATTTAATAATAACTGCAAACTTTGATCTGCGTTTTTAGTGAAATCATCTAATGATCGTTTAGATAATTTTTGATTGTCGATGTCATTTCTCATCGATATGACCAGATCGGCTAAATAACTGGTTGAGGTAATACTCACACCAATAGGTGTATTTATTTCATGATAAACCTCTGCTGAAAGCTTTCCTAAAACAGCCATTTTTTCTGCATCAAGAAGCCTGTCCTGCGCCTTATTTAGTTCAAGAATAGAACTTTTCAGCTCTTTATTCGTTTGTGTTAATGTTTTTTCTGTTTGACTACGGCGATGGTTCTCAGATTTAAGTTGTTCTTGCTGAGCTAATAACTCACGTTGTTGTGTGTTCATTTCTAGCATAGTTTTGCTTAAAGATGATGTTTTTCTAGCAACCTCCTGTTCTAATTGTAAATTTTGGTCGTCAAGTTTATGGTTGGCCGCTAAAATCTCTTGTTGAGCGCTGCTTAATTTATTCTGATGTTGCACGAGTTCATCTAGTAAGTTGTTATAAGTGGTTTGTAATATAGTTAATTCGTTATTCTCATAGGTCATAGTGTGCAGCTTTGATGCTTCTGGGTCATCAATATCAAAATGATTAATTTGCTCGGTAAGCTCATTTAACGGGTTGGTTAATAATTGAGAGAAAGCGAGTGAAAATAAAATAACTAATGCGGCGGTTTTTACCATAGCATTGCCAACTAAAAAATAAATGCCGACTTCAATACGATCAAAAATAACCTTGTTACTGGATAAAAGAGTTACATTCCCTACCTTCGTTGTTCGCCCTGAAAACTCAAAAATAAGCGGGAATGAATGGCCAAAAAGGCCATCCGAAATAGAGTCTATGGTAAAGTATGCACTTTTATCTGTTGCATCACTTTTGGGATTATAGGATTCGTCACCTGGAATTTCACCTAGCTGTGCAATTATTTGCTCGTTCTCATCAGTAACCGTAATACCTTTTATCATTGGTATCGCAATTAACCCTTCAGCAATGTCGATAGCTTGATGAGTATTCAGTTCCCAAACCGCTCGAGTTAAGCTACCACTGAAGGTATTCTCTAAGGTCAATAACTCGCTATTTATATGGCTTTTAGTATTAATGTACTCTGCACCAATTTGCACACAGGTGACAATAAAGGTTAATACAAAGTAAACCGATAAAACTCGAGTCAGTAATTTTCTAGATATGCTAGTGACCTTCATCTGTAACTTCTTTTTTATGATACCTACTGCTGATTCTAGCTATATTACGGTAGGTTAATAGTTTTTTCTTTTATATGACTGATTTTTATTCAATATAAGTGTTAATTCCAGCAAAATTGAAAAAATAACACTATATCTTGAAATTTAGTCTAAAATCTAATCCCCCGTTTTTATTGAGAAAAGTAAGCGTAATCTCAAAAATGTCATAAACTTTAAAAAAAAGATGTGTAATGTCACAAAAGTGTCATAGATGTTGGGCAGAATATGCATCAAATAATGAATAACCCATATAATTCTTACATATAAAGAATTTTGACATACACAAAGGTATTAACATGAAACTTTCTTACAGCACAATCGCAGCAGCATTATTATCAACGTTATCTGTTTCAGCATTTGCAGGAGATATTGCTATTTATGGTAAAGCTAACCTAACCGCTCAATCATCAGAAGAGGGTGAAGGCTCTTTTACTGAAATCAAAAGTAACGCTTCTAGAATTGGTTTTAAAGGCGGACAAGATTTAGGTAATGGCCTTGAAGTTATTTTTAAAGCTGAATTTCAAGTAGACCTTGATGGCGATAGTGGTAAAGGTGATAGTATTACTGACCGTAATCAATATGTTGGCCTTAAAGGAAATTTCGGTACCGTTTTATTAGGGAAAAATGATACGGTTTTAAAACAATCACAAGGAAAAGTAGATTTATTCAGTGATTTAAACGGTGATATAAAGAGCCTATGGAAAGGTGAAAACCGTATGAGTGATACCATCACTTATAAATCCTCTAAGTTTAACGGCTTTCAAGTGGGGGTTACTTACATTGCTGAAGATGAAGTGGATGCTGAAGATGCTACATCGATTGCTGTATTTTATGGTGATAAAGCACTTAAAAAATCTAAATTCTATGCCGCGTTTGCCGTAGATTCAGAAGTTAAAGGGTACGATACAACACGTTTAACGGTACAAAGTAAGCTTGCTGGTTTTACTTTAGGTGCTATCGTTCATACACAAGAAAAAGTGTCTGATGGCACTGAACTTGACGGATTTTTAATATCAGCAAAATATGGCTTTGATAAAGTCACCCTTAAAGCACAATTACAAACAGCTGAATATGATGGCGGCGATGACCGTTCAGGTATGACTCTAGGTGCTGATTACAAATTAGCTAAAAGTACCAAGATATTTGCTTTTTACTCAACATTTGATATGGACAGTGCTGAAGACGAAGACTATTTAGCAATTGGCATGGAATATAAATTTTAATTAGTGATGTTTAGTTAAATAACTATAGATATATTGTAAATAAAGCGACTTTTTAGTCGCTTTTTTATTGGCTTAGCTTTTTGCGATAATAAAAATGCAGTAAACTTGAACTCTGTAATATAAATGTCATAAAAAGTTATCACAATGGTCACAAGATAAAACCTCAAACGGATAGCGGGAAGTTTACATGAACAGACAGATTTTGGTTGTAGAAGACGAAGCGCCAATCAGGGAGATGATCACCTTTGTATTAGAGCAAAATGGTTTTAATGTCATCGAAGCTGAAGATTTTGAGCAGGCGAAAGCTAAGATAGTTGAACCTTACCCAGATCTTATTCTACTCGATTGGATGTTACCTGGTGGTACTGGCGTTAAACTCGCTAAATCGTTAAAGCAAAATGAATATACTCGAGGTATTCCTATTATTATGCTGACAGCCCGTGCTGATGAAGACGATAAAGTAAAAGGTTTTGACGCTGGTGTTGACGATTATGTTACCAAGCCATTTTCACCCAAAGAGCTCATTGCGCGTATTAAAGCGGTTATTCGCCGAGTTTCGCCCACCGCATTAGAAGAAGCGATTGAGTTTCATGGGATGAAACTTGATCCTGTCGCTCATCGAGTATCAATTAACGACCGAGCATTAGAACTTGGCCCAACAGAATTTCGTTTATTACACTTTTTTATGACACATACCGAACGTGTTTATAGCCGAGAGCAATTATTAGATAATGTTTGGGGAACCAATGTTTATGTTGAAGACAGAACCGTTGATGTTCATATTAGACGTTTGCGTAAAGCCATTACCGGCGAAGGGCATGAAGACTTTATTCAAACAGTACGTGGTTCGGGTTACCGATTCTCAGGAAAACTAAAAACGAATGTTTAAGTTTTCATCACTTATTCAGCTATTACTTTTTATTAAGCTTGCACTCTTTAGTAAGTAAGACGACTCACTATGTATTTTCGTTTATCTGTTAAAAGTATTTTTACGCGCTTGTTGACCATATTGTCGATAAGCGCCCTTTTTGGCTTTATAATTGGTCAGCCGTTATTAGTGCTTTGTATCAGCTCATTGGCTTTATTGTGCTGGCATTACCATCATTTACTTAAATTAGTGAAATGGCTTTGGCGTAGTAAAACCATTTCACCACCTCAGTCTGAAGGTGTTTGGGGGCGAATTTATGACGGCTTATATCGACAAATTAGACAGCATCGCCACAAACAGAAACAATTGAACGACAAAATTCGTAAATTTAGAGATGGTGCAGAAGCGCTGCCTGATGCCGCGTTGGTGTTGTCTGACGAATTAACTATTTTGTGGGGCAATAAAAAAGCTCAACGTATACTAGGTATTCGCTGGCCGAGTGATGTTGGACAGCGCATTGATAATTTAATACGCTTCCCTGAGTTTTCAAAATATCTAGAAGTGGGTAATTTTGAACAACCTTGTCATATCATTTCTCCAGTTAATAGCGAGCTACAACTCGAATTACGATTAATGGCTTACGGAAGCGATCAGGTTCTTTTTCTTGCTCGTGATGTCAGTAAAATTAAACGTCTTGAAGAAATGCGCCGTGACTTTGTAGCTAACGTTTCTCATGAATTGAAAACTCCCCTTACCGTGGTGCGTGGTTATGTTGAAATGATACTAGCCACAGATCATGCACTAGAACCACATTGGCAAAAAGCTTTTGGTACGATTGAAACGCAAGTTTCTCGTATGGACCGCTTAGTGGAACAGTTACTGGTTTTATCGCGTGTTGAAAACCATGCCGACGAAGAAGATAAACAATTGGTTGATATGCCTAGATTGATCCGCGCATTGGTAGAAGATGCTACTTGGCTTAATCAAGATAAGCACCATAAAATTACCGCTGATATTGCCGACGATCTACTTGTAGAAGGCATTGAAACAGAACTTAAAAGCGCTTGTTTGAATTTGATTTCCAATGCTATTGCTTATACATCAGCCCATGGGAAGATTCATATTTCATGGCTACTGAGTGGTAATAAAGTTAAGTTTTCAGTAAAGGATAATGGCCCTGGCATTCGCCCCGAACATGTTAATCGCATTACTGAACGATTTTTCCGAGTCGACAAGTCACGCTCACGTGATACGGGCGGCTCAGGTTTAGGCTTATCAATTGTGAAGCATGTTTTATATCATCATAATGCTGAGTTGGCGATAGAAAGCCAGTGGGGCAAAGGCAGTGAGTTCATTATTTACTTTGAAGCGATAAGTAGGGCGTAGTTAAATTAGCTAAGTATTTATTCCTATTTTATAATTAAGCGACTTATTTATTAGTGATAAATAAGTCGCTTTTTTATGAACTATAGCTCAGTTAAGAAACTCTAAAGCGAAGCGTTAATTGATTAAGCGTATCAGCAATATTACTGATATCTTTACTGGACACTGAGACTTGCTCGGCACTGGCTGAATTTTCATAAGCAACGTCACTAATCGCGGTCACATTCTTGCTAATCTCTGTTGATACACAAGATTGCTTTTCAACTGCAGCAGCTATTAATTCACTCATTTCACTAATACTGGCAATTTCGCCATTCATCGTAGTAACAACCTCTGCAACATCTCGAGTATTGTTAATACTCGTTTGACAAACATCACGACTAACAATCATCGCTTGAACGGCGTCGTTAGATGCTTTTTGCAGTTTTTCAATCATCATTTCAATGTTCTTGGTTGACTCTTGAGTTTTAGACGCTAAGGTTCGCACTTCATCTGCAACTACCGCAAATCCTCGCCCTTGCTCGCCAGCACGTGCTGCTTCAATAGCTGCATTTAACGCTAGCAGGTTAGTTTGTTCGGCAATTCCGCGAATAACTTCTAATACAGAACCTATTTCATTTGAATCATTTTTTAAGTCTTGAATAATTTTACTAGCTTGATTTATTTCACTCCCTAAATGGCTTAATCCGTTAATACTTTCTGATATTTTATCATTGGCTAACCCAGAAGAAGTACTAGCATTTTGCGCCGAATGAGCAACACTGGCCGCATTTTGTGCCACTTCATTAATACTCATGGACATTTCTTCAACGGCGGTTGCAACTTGCTCAATATTCGACTTTTGATCGAGTAAACTTGTTGAGGACTGTAAGCTTAATGCACTTGTTTCCATTGCTACATTGGTCAAATTATTGCTGTCATGAATAATCTCGCTGATAATTGTGCGTAGGTGCGATGTCATTCTCTGCATCGCGCCATAGACACTTGAATGGTTATCGTGATCATTAAAGGCAATCATCAAATCGCCATCGGCAATGGTTTCAGAAATTCTCTGCATTTCATTAGGCTCACCACCTAGAGGTCTTAAGATTGATTTTGATGTGAGTAGTGCGACAACAATAATGACTAGGAGGCAAAGTGCAATAATATAAGTTATATTCCAGTACATTTCATACATAGGTTCAAATGCTTCTGCAACATCTATCTCTGACAATAATGCTCATTTTATGCCGTTAACATTAATGTAGGTATAAGCCGATAATACCGGGTTGCCATTATAATCGGTAATTATCTTGTTACCTGTTTTACCGGAAATCGCCAGTTGTGCGGCTTCTGTATTAACGCCATTGTTTTTAACATTTCCAGCAAAAGAAGCGATTACAGAATGACCCTCAGGATCTAGAAATGAATCAGATCGCATCAATAAATCACTTCCTACTAGGTAGCTTTCACCCGTATCACCCATGCCTGCTCGCTGTTGCATTAACGCGTTTATTTTATCTATCGATAACTGCAAAGCGATAACGATAGGTGTACCATTTTCGCTGAAAAATGGTAAAGCAATAAAACCTGCTGGTTCGTTATTACTTGGGGCATAGCGACTAAAGTCAGACATTGCAAACTCGCTACTTTGCGAAACCTTTTTGTATAATGTTCCTAAGCCAGAATGATTATAAGCACCCGTTAAAAGGTTCGTTTGGTAATCGGCTTCTTTAGTGACGGTATAAAAGATATCACCGGTATTATCGATAATAAAAAAGTCATAATAACCATAGGTCTTAATAAATTTGTCAAAGAAATTATGTCGGTTTTCTGCGCTTATTTTCAATGCATCAAGGGAGCTGAAATCAAGTGTTTCCTTAAGTGTTTCCGCTAATATTTCAATATCACCTTTACGCTCGGAAAAGTAGTCTTCGACTTGAGATTTTTTAATTTCTCGTACCGAAATAAGCTGTGAAAATGCCTGTTTTTCAAGCGCTGAACTAGAAATGTAACTAGAAATTAGGCCTACTGCTATGGTGGGGATGAGTGCAATAGACAGAAATGTGATCAGTAACTTATGCTTTAGGTTCATAATAATTCCTTTTATAGAGAATCCAATCGTCTTAATTGGTATAGGGGTAAAAGTGTAAAAATGCTAATATTAAACCTCGATTATTTGTTAAATGAGAATTATTCATAAAGGATAGATGATAACAATTCCTATTATCGATAAACACATTTACTGTCATAAAACTGTCATAAAAGTGTCATAAAAGTGTAACGAATAGTGTTCACTAATCAGGTTAGAGAAAAGTAGAATAAAAAGATGATAGGTGGAATTTTTATCATTAAATATTCATGCCTGTCACACAAGTGTCATAAAGCTTAAATATAATTGTCACATTAGGTTTATATAGTGTTCACAAATTAATTAGCCCCAACCAAATTAATAATAATTTAGTTGGGAATAAACACTCTTAGTGGAGAATAACATGGGTTTTAAACGTGCTTTAGGCATTATCGGTTTAACAAGTTTGGTAAGCTTTTCATCTTTAGCGGTTGACAAAGATTTACCTGAATATAATAAAGTCAGTGGTATTTCAGGAAACTTATCATCAGTGGGTTCAGATACATTAGCAAACATGATGACATTTTGGGCTGAAGATTTTAAACGTACATATCCTAATGTGAATATACAAATTCAGGCCGCGGGTTCATCTACTGCTCCTCCAGCATTAACAGAGGCAACATCAAATTTAGGGCCTATGAGCCGTAAAATGAAATCACGTGAAATCGAAGCATTCGAAAAGCGTTTTGGTTATAAGCCAACTGCTGTTCGTGTCGCGATTGACGCATTAGCTGTATTTGTCCATAAGGATAATCCTATTAAAGGTTTACGCATTGACCAAGTTGATGCGATTTTTTCTAATAATCGTAAATGTGGTGCTAACAAAGATGCAGACCGCTGGGGTGATTTAGGATTAACTGGCGACTGGAAAGGTAAAGATATTCAGCTTTATGGTCGTAACTCAGTTTCTGGTACTTATGGGTACTTTAAAAAGAAAGCCTTATGTAAAGGCGATTTCAAAAACAGTGTTAATGAACAACCTGGTTCTGCATCAGTTGTACAGTCAGTATCAGCCTCTTTGAACGGTATTGGTTATTCAGGTATAGGTTATAAAACGTCAGGTGTTCGAGCATTAGCGTTATCTAAAAAAGGTGATAACTATGTTGAAGCAAACATGGCGAATGCTATTTCAAAGAAATATCCATTATCACGCTTCCTATATGTTTATGTTAACAAGCACCCAAACAAAGCGTTAGCACCAATGGATGCTGAATTCTTGAAAATGGTATTATCTCAATCAGGCCAAAAGATTGTTGAGAAAGATGGTTATATTCCATTACCTAGCTCAGTTGTTAAAAAAGAATTGAAGAAATTAGGTCTTAAATTTTAAGTGTAAATTCTTAAAAGCTACCGTAAAAAGGTCTGACTTCTGGTCAGGCCTTTTTTATGTTCAGGATGAACGGAATGTCGTGATGCCATGGCAGCTCTTAGGCATCCATGCCTTCGCTGCATTAGTGCATCCGTGCACGTCGATGGCAAGGAACGACGAATACCTATGTATCTATGTGGATACAAACAATGGACAAATCGATACTCTAAACGGCTCCTGATCATTATAAAGTGTCATTAAGCGAAAAATGACTAAAATGATTACATGTATTACGTACATGATTTGGAGAAGTTTATGAAGAAGTCACCTTTAATAATTAGCTTGTTAAGTGCATTACTAATGAACCATGCTTATGCTGAAACTGAACAAACAAGATTTACTGCTACGCAATGGAAAGAGATTAGTACGGCGAAAAAGCAGCAAGAGACTGCGGATTTTTCTGCGCTTAATAGTCGCGCAGTGAGTAATAGCGCATTCGAGTTAAATATCGACTTATTGACACAATTGTTAACTAACGAAAAAGAGGTGATTGTAGACTTACCCTTACCTAATGGTCAGTTTGCGACTTTTAAACTAACCGCTAGCAGTGTAATGAATAGCGGGCTGGCAGAAAAATATCCATCAATCAAAACATTCACCGGTTATCAAATTGATAAACGTGAACATCAAGGGCACTTCGATATTACTCCGCATGGTTTTCATGGCGTATTTACCTTTGAAAATAATAAGGTTTTTATTGATCCTATCAAACGTAATAGTAGTTCGGCTTATCACAGCTATTTTAGAAAAAATGCGCAGCCATTAAGCCTTAGTGCACTAGGAAAACGATTACCACCCAGGCAGCATTTTTCAGCAACTAAAAACAATAACAGCCCGCAACTAAGAAAGAATAAAAAACAAACAACTAACCTTGTTACTTATCGAATTGCGGTGGCAACAACGGCTGAGTACAGTGAATTTCATGGAGGTACTAAAGAGAAAAGTCTTGCGTCGGTAGTAACCATGTTAAATCGAGTAAATGAAGTTTATCAAAGAGACTTAGCCATCACTTTAGAGTTAGTGGCAAATAACGACAGTATTATTTTTATTGATGCTGCAAGTGACCCTTTTAAAAATACCGATGAAGATATAGATGTAAACACTAACGTTATAAATAATGCTATTGGTGTTAATGCTTACGATATAGGCCATGTAGTTGGCACGGGTGGTGGTGGACTTGCAGGATTAGGCGTAGTATGTAGTGCACTAAAAGCTGAAGGACTTACCGGGAGTGACAGCCCAACTAATGATGCGTTTCATATTGATTATGTGGCTCATGAAATTGGCCATCAATTTGGCGCTGAGCATACGTTCAACGGAGTATCTGGTAGCTGTGAAGGGAATAGAGAAGCGACCAGTGCTTATGAACCTGGCAGTGCGTCAACTATTATGGGCTATGCTGGCATTTGTGAAGATCAAAATTTACAAAATAATTCAGATGCTTATTTTCACTCTCATTCAATAGATCAAATGACTAACTTTACTGAAAGCGGCACAGGTAATACTTGTGGAATAAAAATCGCTAAAAGTAATAAAGCGCCTATTGTTAATGCTGGAGATAACTATAATATTCCAGCACGAACGCCTTTTACATTAACGGGACAAGCAAGTGATACTGAAGGGGACAGTTTAACGTATAGCTGGGAACAGTACGATTTTGGAACTGAATCTAAGACACAAGCAGAAGACAATATCGATGACGGTAAACGCCCTTTATTTAGAGTTTTTACGCCTAATAATAACCAGACAAGAACTTTTCCGCAGTTAAAAGATATTTTAAGCGCTAAGCAAAGTTATGGTGAAATTTTGCCAACCACAACTCGAGATCTTAACTTTCGATTAGTGGTTAGAGACAATAAGGGCAATGTAACGAATGATGCGATGAAAGTGTTGGTTGTTGGCAATGAACAAGGATTTGTTGTAACTGAGCCAAGCGCAGAAACTGTTTGGCAAGCAGAGCAACAAACCGTTACTTGGAATATCGCTGACACCGATAAACAACCTGTGTCTTGTGCATCAGTAAATATTTTACTCTCTACTGATTCAGGTAGTAACTTTACTCAAGTATTAGCAAGTGAAACGGCTAATGATGGCAGCCAGATTGTTAATTTACCTACCTTAACTACAGACACCGCAAGAATTAAAGTCGCGTGTCATAATAACATTTTCTTTGCGATTAATACTGGCGACATAAACATTAATAGCATGGGCACTAATGTTAGTACAAAACCGATATTCGCGAGCCAAGAAACATTGACTATTAATGAAGATGAAGTATTTACCCTAGAAAAGACAAAATTAACTTTTAGTCAAAACCTAAATGTTGACAGTATTACCATCTTGGCGGGTGAAAATTATCAAGTTGAACAGTTAAACGTAACTCCCGCACTGAATTTTAACGGTGACTTATTACTAAAACTAACCGCGACTAAAGGCCAATTAACCAGTGATGAATTTACGGTTAAGGTGAATGTTTCTGCGGTCAATGATGCACCGATTGCTACTGATGATTCAGCAAGTGTTGTAGAAGATGCAAGCAATACTTTGATAGATGTTCTAGCAAATGATACCGACGCTGAGAATGGTTCGTTAACCATAAAGTCAGTAAGCTATACCGGACAAGGTCGCGTAGTTATTGACAATAATAAAATAAGTTACAGCCCTGAAAAAAGTTTTACTGGCACTGAAAAAGTGACTTACATAATAAGCGATAGCCAACTAGACAGTAAAGCCGGAACCTTAACGATGACAGTAATAAATAAAGTAAAAACTGACAGTGGAAAATCATCGGGTGGTGCAGGTATTTATTTGTTAATATTAGTATTAACGGCAATGGGACGATTTAAAAAGGCAAAACAATGAAAATATTTAATATTGCCATAACTTTAGCTAGTATCATTTTTATTAGCTTAATAATGTCTGCTTGCAACAATGAAGTTCCAACGTCTAATACAGCAGTGAAAGAAGCGCCTAAAGTGAATAAATTGAGCCGCGTTGAACAAGCGATAAGCGAAGCCATATCAACTAAAGATTATCGACTATATGGTTTAGCTGGTCGGAGAATTATTTTACCGGGTTTAGAAAGCGAAAATATTAAAGATATCAAAAAACGCTGTGGGGTTCGGCTGTTATCGGGCACAGGAGATGTACTTAAGAACAGCCAAGACCGTGAAAGTAGGCGTGAAAACTATCAGTTTGCAGCCAAGATAAATAAAAAGCTTTATGTGCTTTGCCTGAAAAATAGTCAAGGATAAATATGACGAGTAAAGATAAAATATTACTTATTGATGACGATATTGAACTGACGGCATTAATCAGTCAGTTTTTAACCTCAAATGGATTTCTGGTTGAAGTTGAGCATCATGGCGATAAAGCAAAACAAAGTATTCTCGATTATCAGCCTGATTTGATTGTTTTAGATCTCATGCTTCCGGGTCTAGATGGTTTAACTATTTGCAAAGATATTCGCCATAGCTTTTTTGGCGCAATAATTATGTTAACCGCCTTAGATGATGATATTGATGAAGTAACCGGTCTAGAAGTTGGTGCAGATGATTATTTATGCAAACCAATTAAGCCACGTGTGCTATTGGCACATATTCGTGCGCAGTTAAGGCGCCAAACTGTATTAACTCAAAATAGCCAACAAGATGTTCGTCAAGTAAGTCGAGGCGAATTAGTGATAGATGCGAGAAAACGTATGGTAACGTATCAACATAAAGAGGTCAGTCTTTCTAGCGCAGAGTTTGATTTACTTTGGGTACTTTCTTTATCGGCAGGTGAAATTATTTCTCGAGATCAATTACACTTAGAAATATTTCGCCTTGAGTTTGATGGCTTTGATAGATCCATTGACTTACGGATTTCTCGCTTACGGAAAAAATTAGGGGACGACCCTAAAGAACCTCAAATTATCAAAACCATACGTAATAAAGGTTATCTTCTTGCAGATTAATACGCGAAAACCGATATTTGTTGTTACTTTACTTTTGCTGATTAACTTTGTAGTCGCAAGCTTAATGAGTAATCACCTCTATTATGACTTAGAGCTCTACGTATACGAGCAGTACAACGATTACCTTCTTGAAATAAAACAAGAAACACATGAGCTATTTGAACATGCAGACAGTTCTCAATGGCAAAAAAACACCACTTTTTTAGCGAATAAATTTGACAGTCAAAGTCATGTTATTTCTCGAAAAGACAGTAAACTCGATGATTACGTTAAGTCACATTTATTACAACCACAATCAAAATTTGGCTTTGTCGATATGGACAATGCAACGGTATATTACCCGTTAAACGATGAATTTACGGTGGAACTAGGTCCGGTCGTTTTTAGTAATTGGCTGACCTTTTTGAGTGATTGGTTTAGCTGGTTAACGGTTATATTGTTAAATACATTGCTAACTTTTTTTTACTTAAGCTATGTTGAAAAACAACGAAAAAAATTGAGTAATGCGATTGTTAATCTCCCCTTTGATTTTGATGAAAAAAAAGCTGACGTAACCCTTCATATTAAAGAAATTGCTGCAAATATAAGTGACCTTCAACATGATAATGAAAGCCGTTTATTACTACAACGTGATTTGCTGCACGGTGTCGCACATGAGTTTAGAAGCCCGATGGCGAGAATTCAGTTTGCCTTAGACATGCTTGAAGAGTCGCCTGAAAATGAACAAGGAAAACTACGACAAAGTATTCATACCTCGCTAGATGACCTTGATAAACTGGTTAAAGAATTACTGTATTACGCCAGATTAAAAGACAGTGAATCAGCCCTGAGCTATAGAAAGGTTAGTTTAGTTGAGCTTTGTAAATCAGCTATTGCCCAAGTGAGTCCCTTCTATCATGAAATAAGCTTTGAGTTAGATGAATTAAGCTTCGATACCATCGATATTACCGCTGACGAAAACTTGCTCAAACGCATGATCGTAAACTTACTAAGAAATGCTGGACGTTTTGCAACGTCAACTTGCCATATTAGTCTTTGTTTTACAGAACATGAAGCTACGTTAGTTATAGAAGATGATGGTGTCGGTATTCCCCCAGGGAAAACGGCGCGTATTTTTGAACCTTTTACTCGTTTAGATCCTAGCCGATCACGAGATTCTGGTGGCTGTGGTTTAGGGCTGGCGATTGTTGACTCAATTGTAAAAAAACATCATGGAACAATCGATGTTGTTAATGGCAAACTCGTGGGTGCATGTTTTCGAGTCAGTTTACCCTTGATTAAACCCTCATAAAATGGGACCCTCTGATGCTTTAAAAAGTTAAATTAATAGCCTATTTCGAAATCATCATCTATTACTATTTCTAAATCAATACCAAGCGCCATCATATCGGCTTGTTCATAAAATAATTCAGTATCAACAATTGGCCGCTTAAGTAACCATTGTTGATCAATATGTGCGAGTAAGTTACTCCCAATAGTTTCAACCTTAGCTATATTTACAATAGAGGAAGTATCCATCAGCGATTGACCATCATTTTGACGCTGTTGGCATAATAACCTTGCTAAGCGTAGCAGTGCACATAACTGTTTCAAGCACTCGGCTTTTAACAAATGCCATTGATATTCTTTTAGCGCTGATATTTTTTTACGTTGATTACCTACTAACCAAGCAAGTGCTTGTTGTTGCTCTTGATTAAAACCTGGTAAATCACTATGTGTTAAAATATATTGGCCATGTTTTTGATATCCGGAAGGGTTAATATCTATACCTAATTCGTGTAACTGTACGGCAAACATCAATAGCTCGGTGTAAATGGGGGGGTGTAATTGCCATGTTTTGTTTACTTGTGGTAACCAACTCTTTAATAATTCTTGAATATTATGCACTTGTGCTTGGTCAATATTAAAACGCTGAGCTAAGTTATTAATACTACGTTGGCGAACATTGTTACCTAGTTGGCCATGAAGCCGATTTTCAAGCTGTTCATACAAAACACCTTCACGCAGCGCATACTGGCAGTAATCGAGTTCTTCAATCTCCAAACATTCCATTAATGCAATGGCGATAGCAACACCTGCGCAAATGAGCTCGCGACGATTTTCACTTAAGCCATTAATGTTTAACTCGTTACAGTGTTGATGCGCAAGTAACTTTTTCTTTAACTGCTTTAATTGTTTTAGTGAAAAGGGTTGTGGAAGTGCTTGTTCTGTATTTATTATTTTATAAATACATTTGAAAGTACCTGAGGTGCCAATAGCTTGCTGCCAACTTGCTTTTTTAAAGCGTTTTATAAAGGAGTCAATTTCGTGTTTAGCTTTGCGAATAGCTTGCTTAAAATTATTTTCGTTAATAACCCCCGTCTGAAAATAACCTTGGCTAAGACTGACACAACCAATATTTAAACTGGCTAGCGTAATTATTTCTTGGTGTTTACCGACTATACATTCAGTACTACCGCCGCCAATATCTATCACTAATTGCTGCGCTGAATTTTCGCTATGGTGAGCGACACCTTGGTAAATTAATCGCGCTTCTTCATGACCCGATATTATTTCAATATCATAAGGAAAAACCTTAGCGGCTTCATGTAAAAAAGTTTCAATGTTGTTCGTGTGGCGTAAGGTATGAGTGGCTACAATACGAAAGTTATCCTTATTTAAGTGTTGCGCTGAACTGGCTAAGTTCGCCAATGTTTTTACACCTCGAAAAATAGCTTCTTCACTTAATTCGTTCTCACTATTTAAGCCTTGAGCAAGTTTTACGCGGTATTTTTCTGAATACATTATTTGCAGCTGTTCACCTACTTTTCTGGCGAGAACAAAGTGAAAGCTATTAGATCCTATATCTAGTGCTGCAAAATACTGTTGTGAAGAACCCGCGGTACTTTCGTTATTATTTGTATCTATTAGTAATTCAGTAGCTGGCATTATTTACTCATGATTTTTAAACGTGTCATTATCAATTGTAGACTCACTTCTTACATTCGACAGCTTAATTAACGCTTGTTGGTCTAGAAACTCTTGCTCTTGTAAGTAGTCATAAATAGCCATTTGCGAGCGAACTTTATCTTTATTGCCTTGCTGAACATAACGATTATTCTGCTGACGATTAATGATTCTTGCTTTAGTATTATCTTTAAAGTGCAACTCTAAGGTTTGTAAAATTCGCGCTTTCAAATTTTCATCATATATAGGGCAGGCGACTTCAACACGGTGGTCTAAGTTTCTTTCCATCCAGTCAGCTGAAGTAATAAATACGTGTTTATTTCCTTGATTGTGAAAAACCATCACCCTAGGGTGTTCAAGAAATTGGTCGACTATTGAGATTACTTTTATTTTCTCACTCATCCCTTTTACGCCGGGAATAAGTGAGCACATACCACGAACGATTAAACGAACGCTAACTTTAGCATTGCTAGCGGCATACAGTTTTGTGATCAGCCCTTTATCAACTAAGTTATTAAGCTTTAATATGATTTCAGCTTTATGGCCTTGTTCTGCATTTTGAATTTCATGATCAATCATTTGATACAAGCGTCGACGAGAAGTCAAAGGAGAAACAATTAAATGATTAAAACGAAAACGTTTATAGCTGTGCGAGATAAAAGAAAAAACATTATTAACTTCTTGGCAAATTTCCTTGTGCCGAGTAAACAACGAAAAGTCGGTATATACCCGAGCATTGCTTTCGTGAAAATTTCCGGTACCAATATGGGCATATTTCACTTTTTGCTCATTTTCAATACGCGTGATCAAACAAAGCTTTGCATGAATTTTAAGGGTCTCAATACCAAACTCAACATCAATACCGGCGTCTTTCATTACTTTCGCCCACTCAATATTTGCTTGCTCGTCAAACCTTGCACGTAGCTCAATAACGACGGTAACTTTTTTACCATTTTTTACCGCTTCAACTAATGAATGAATAATGCGTGAATTTTTAGCGACACGATAAATATTGATTTTGATACTTTTAACTAAAGGATCATAAGATGCTTGCCTGACAAACTCAGTGAAATGTCTAAATTTATGATAGGGGTAATACAGTAAAATATCGTGTTTTTGTATTGCATCAAAGACAGAATCAAAGGCGGCAAATCGACTAGAGGTTAGTGCTGGTAACTCAGCTTTCTCTAGGTTTTTATTACCAATATTAGGGAATTGTATAAAGTCTTTAAAATGCCGATAACGAATGCCTGGCACTAAGTTATCCAATTCTTTTATCTTTAATGCCTTTCGTAAAAAGGTGGTCATGTATTGCGGCATGTTGTGATCGTAAACTAAGCGTACTACGTCAGCTTTAAGGCGTTGTTTTAACCCTTTTGACATTTGGTCAAGTAAGCTTTCATCAAGATGGTCTGTTAAATTGTATTCAGCATCACGGGTCAGTTTTATCGAATAAGCTTCTAGTTCATCGTAATGAAAAACCCCTCTAAAAAGCTTTTCAATAAAAAAATGAACAACATCATCAAGTAGCATAATGTATTGGTTCTTACTGGGTTTTTGTTCCGGAAATAGCTTCTCAGGAATAAGGATAAAGCGCTGAACTTCTTCTCTGGGGATTTCTACTAAGGCAAATTGCGCTTGTTCCGTGGGCGGTTGGTCGTTATTGCGCAATGCCACTAAAAAATAAATGCCGTCATCATCAATACAATTTGATAAATGTGTTTTTGAATGTATAACAATGGGGGTGATATGACGAATTATTCTGTTATCAAAGTATTGCTCTAACCACAGTTTTTGGTCGTAATTAAGTTTACTTTCAATACTATTTATTTTGTTATTGTTAAAAAGAATTTCTATATCGTTGTCAGCAAGTTGAGAAAAAACATGCTCGGCGACGCGCTTAAATTCTGCGGTTGAACAATTAACCTTTTCACTAATTTGTTGATGTAATAGTGTATTTGGCTGTTGCTCACTGTGTTGAACGACTTCTAAAATGGCGCGGCGGCGAATACCGGCAATACGTACACGAAAAAACTCATCTAAATTCGCGGAATAAATACCTAAAAACCGAATGCGCTCAATTAAGGGCACCGTTTCGTCGGCTGCTTCTTGTAATACGCGCTCGTTAAAAGAAAGCCAGCTGAGTTCTTTGTCAAAAAAGGTGGGTAACGTATTCATCTTGTTTACTCAAATTCAATTGATAGTGTAGTTAAAACAAGTATATGAACAAAATGTGACGGTTTTATTATGGTGAATAAAACCGTTTTAAAATAAAGTAATGGACAACACAATGTAGCTAAGTATGGACAGCTATTTTAGCGTGAAACGTCAACCATCAAATCGTCGGCGAGGTTTTCTAGTGCGCTCACTAAATTATCGGTTTGTTCGCTGTTCACCGCTAAGGTTATTTTTGCTTTAAATAAGGCTTGTCCGGTATGTGGAGCATTGTCTTGAGTACTCACCAGCTTTATCATGTTTCCGCCTTGGTGATGAATAACAGAAGATATCTCCTGCACTATGCCTTCTCTGTCATTGGCGGTAACTTCTAAAATAAGATTAGCACCATTATCATTATTATCCGGGCTAGTTTGTTCAATATTGACTTTAAAGTTTGTTAATTCATTAATAGCATTTTTGAGTGCGCTACAGTGCTCTTTTGCAACGGCGACCTCAAGTACACCAGTAAAGAAACCTGATAAATGATGCAAGCTACTGGTCTGCCAATTACCTTGGTGTTTTTTAACCACTTTCGATAACAGGTCAACTAATCCGGGACGATCTTCGGTAATAAAAGAGATAACTAAATGGTTCATAATATTCCTTAACTGAAAAATATAAAAGTAAATAGCAAAATAAGGGGAGGGGTTAAGCTAAGCGTGATAGTTGTGAAAGCTCTTTGTGTAGTTGACTTTCGTCACCTAAATTCAATTCCACTAAACGGCGTAAATGCGTAACACTATCAATATCAATGGCATTACATTGTAAACCCACTTCGTCGTTTAATTCATGTACAACCGCAATGTGCATCTCAACCACAGATTCACCGTTCGCTAAGTCAAAATGAAGCAAGCCGAGTTTGCCTTTTAACGAGTGTTCTACATTAGGCATAGTCGCTAGCGCGCCATTTAGAGAAATGTCGTGGATAGTTACTGGATAATTTTGCTGTTCAACCTCTAATATCGCATTGATTGAAAACAAAATTCGTGTGAATTGACGTCTATTTTCCATTGCATAAGTTCAGATAATTAATCATTACCTTTAGCATAGCCGTCTTTTATCAAAAAGGCACCTTTATTAATGTGAATAATTATTTATTCATAAAAATAAAAGTGCCTATAACTACTTAATAATTAGATAGTAATTTATTAGTGGTTAAGTATTAGAACCTAGATTAGCCTATTTTTTTATACTTAATCCGATGAGGCTCAGTAGCTGCCGCACCTAAGGTTTTTTTCAACCATGCTTCATATTCAGTAAAGTTACCTTCGAAGAAGTTGATTTTTCCTTCATCACGGTAATCTAAAATGTGTGTTGAGATGCGATCAAGGAACCAACGGTCATGTGATATAACCATGGCACAACCTGGGAATTCTAAAATAGCTTCTTCAAGTGCACGTAAGGTTTCAATATCTAAATCGTTGGTTGGTTCATCGAGTAAAAGTACATTGCCACCAGTTTTTACTAGTTTAGCTAAATGTACGCGGTTACGTTCACCACCCGATAATTGGCCAATGATTTTTTGTTGATCCGTACCTTTAAAATTAAAGCGACTAACATAAGCACGCGCTGGAATTTCATAAGTACCAATTTGAATTATTTCATTATCTTCTGATATTTCTTGATAAACCGTTTTTGTATCGTCCATATCGTCACGGAACTGGTCAACACTGGCAAGTTTTACGGTGTTACCAACGTTAACTGATCCTGAGTCTGCTGATTCAGTGCCAGAAATCATTTTAAATAACGTAGACTTACCCGCACCATTGGCACCGATAATACCGACAATCGCGCCTTTAGGAATACTGAAGCTTAAGTCATCAATTAATACTCTATCGCCATAAGACTTGGTTAAGTTCTCAACATCAATAACCATGTCTCCAAGGCGTGGCCCTGGTGGAATGTACAATTCGTTAGTTTCATTACGTTTTTGATTTTCGTTACTTGATAACTCTTCAAAGCGTGCCATACGTGCTTTACTTTTTGCTTGGCGACCTTTTGGATTTGAACGTACCCAGTCAAGCTCATGCTTGATGGTTTTTGCTAAGGCATTTTCAGTACGTTTTTCTTGTTCAAGACGGGCATCTTTTTGTTCAAGCCAATTGGTATAGTTACCTTCATAAGGAATACCATGGCCACGGTCTAACTCTAATATCCAACCAGCTACGTTATCTAAGAAATATCTATCGTGGGTAATGGCAACTACAGTACCTGCGTAATCATGCAAGAAACGCTCTAACCAAGCTACAGACTCGGCATCTAAATGGTTGGTTGGTTCATCAAGTAATAACATGTCGGGCTTTTCAAGTAATAAACGACACAGTGCAACACGACGACGTTCACCACCACTTAATACGGCAATTTTTTGATCCCACTCAGGTAAGCGTAGTGCATCTGCTGCACGCTCTAAAACGTTATCAATGTTATGTCCGTCTTGTGCGTTAATAATATCTTCAAGCTGGCCTTGCTCTTTTGCTAGTTTGTCAAAGTCAGCACCTTCTTCAGCGTATTCGTTATACACTTGGTCAAGGCGTGCCATAGCATTTTTAACTTCCGATACCGCTTCTTCTACCGCTTCACGTACCGTTTGGCTTTCATCAAGCTGTGGCTCTTGAGGTAAATAGCCTATTTTAGTACCAGAAAGCGCTTTTGCCTCACCTTCAAATTCAGTATCAACACCAGCCATAATACGAAGCAGGGTAGATTTACCTGAACCATTTAAACCTAAAACACCAATTTTAGCGCCAGGGAAAAAAGAAAGAGAAATGTCTTTTAAAATAGTACGTTTTGGTGGAACTATCTTAGAAACTCGATTCATCGACATGATGAATTTATCGGGTAGTGGCTGAGCCATTTGAGCGCCTTTTTATTTGCAGGGAAGTTAACTTGTCGATATTTTAGGTTAAAGAAGGTAGGCAAGCAAATGTGATTGAGGGAATTTTAGTTTTTGTCTCAATGGTCTCAAATTAAAGAGACTAAACCTGAGGTGAGTAGTCTGCTTTCTCCAAATAAAAGGAACAAATGAATCCATATTATTGGATTCATTTGGCTGGCTAACTCAGCTATTCAGACTTTATAATATCGATAGCTTTTTCTAGTAGCTCATCTGTACCGGCTTTAATGCCTTCTATTGTTGGTGTTAATTTAATATCAGGGACAATACCTACTTTTTGAGTTTCAGTACCGTCAGGGTAATAAACACCTATCCCTGATATCATAGTCCTTAAATTACCCGGTAGCTGAATAGTAGAAACATTGCCGTCAGCACCTGCTGTCGTACTACCAATAACCGTTGTATTATTTCCTGCTTCAAATGCCATCGATGTATATTCTGCTGAACTTTGTGTAATTTCGTTAACTAATATTACTAACTTCCCATTGTAGCTATTTTTAGGTTTTGGTATTTCGAGAGGAGGTGTAAAAGTAAACTCTCCGGGGTTATGTATATTGGCCATTGTAAATTTAACAAAGGGGGTCGTTTCACTGATGAAATAAGAACCTAAGGAGAAAGGAACGAAAGTAGCAGGGTAATTTCGTATATCAATAATAATGCCTTTGGTATTGATAAATTCTTTTTTGATAACGCTAATCTCTTCCTTTTTAATATTCTTTAAGGTGATATAACCAATGTTATTATCGAGTAATTTGAAGCTTTTACTGTCTTTTTCTTTACGATATAAAAAGAATCGAGAAAGCTCACTGTTTGGAAATAGTGCTAACTTTATCGTTTTCGACTTGTTATTTCGAACAAAAGTAATCTCTATAGTACTCTTAGTTGAACGCAATAATTCTGGCGCTATATCCCGTAATTTGGTGGAATGATTTGATGCTGGGTAATATGGTAAACGCTCTGCTATTAACTTATTTGTGGCAATTCCATCTATTGTGGTAATGACATCGCCTATGTTAAGCCCAAGAAATTTAGACATTTCACTATTTTCTTTAACATCATCGGTATAGAAGTCAGTAACCACTAATTTACCTTCAACAATTATGGTATGAACTGGAGGATAATAAGTCCCCTTTTCATCAAGTATTTTATTTTTACCACCCCATAAATTTGCATGAGTATCTTGTACTTCGCCAATCAATTTTAACGCGGCTATTTCATATTCCAATTCGTTTTTTGCATTGATGAATGTCTCTATATGTTCAGTTAATACTTGCTCCCAATCTTTCTCTATTAGGTGTTTATAAGGAAAGTAATACGCAATCATATTCCAATATCTAAATACTGATAAAAGTCTAAAACCATCATCAGGGAATGGCATCTCGTCATAAGCATTTTCATTTTTAAATTCAGGATTACCTGAGTACATAGTTCCGATATAAAAGTGTTCATTTTGGTTTCTATTGGAATAGATATAGTTAAGCTTTTCCTGGAGGCCTGTAGAAATATTATATTGAGCAATCCAGCTTAAGTCTGGAGATAGGAATGCTTTAGGGTCTGTAGGTTTACATTCGCTACATTTTTCAACCTTTCCTAAGCTTTCTATCCAGCTTGATAAAACCGTATCCCTGTCTAGCGTACTTTTAGTATTTAAATAGCGTGGTAAAATCCGGAATAGTTCATAATCCCAATTGTAATTTCCGGTTGCGATAGCAGGGTGATGATACTTTAAAAAGCCCCAAACCTTCCCTAGCAGTGCTAAGTTATTTAATGAACTTTTGTTTAACTTGGAAATTTTTATATTTGAACCTTTATCAAATTCAACATCTTTTGACGCCAAAGGTGCCTTTTTCAATGGTGCATCAGCTAATGGCTGGCCATCAATAAACAATTCAAGGTTATCAATCCACATTTTACCTTTGCCAGAAAGGAGCCCGCCGATAACAATGTTTTTTGCGCTTGATGGTTTTAAATCCAATGTGATTTCATATTTTTTCCAATCAGTGGTGCCACTAAGCCCATTATCCTTCATATTGTTATAAGAGACTTTAGGATCAATACGCATCCACAAACCAGCCCAACCGTCACTAACATTCTCCGTTTTTATAAAGCCTTTCAAGGTTATTTTATGGCCTTGGTATTTAGCGGGAATAGTATAACTCCACGCTCTAAAGTCTGGCTTGTCACCTGTAAATTCTAATGAAACAGAATGCTTGCCGTTTTGAAATACTTTTTTATCAAGAGATTGAATATAATTAGTTGCATCGCCAAAGTTACTCCAGCCCTTTGGAATGGTTCCTTCAATCTTTTCAAAATCTAAATTGAGTTTTGTTGATGTTGCTAAGCAGCAGGTGCTTAAGATAAATAAAAGAGTAAAAACAATGAACTTCATTCGTTTAATATCCATATAAAAAGAAGAGAAATTGATTATCAATTTATATTTTATAAAAATCAATAAGGTATCGTTTTAATATCCACTGGCAATAGAGTCGATTTACTTTGATTTTAACTGAAGCTGTTCATTTGCAGAAATTTAAACGATATCGAGGATAAATAAAATTTATTTTTAGACTTTGTCCTGATATATCAGACTTTTTTAACGGTATTAAAAATAAATGTAGGCGAATTTTTAAGTTTAATAATAGTTATGTTAATTAACAGTTAAATCACTTGTTGGATAGATTAAAGTCACGTTAACTTGCTATTATAGCTCTCTAAAATATAAACAGTCGAGTTCAATTATATTGCGATTACTTTTATTCATCTTTCTCATTTTTACTTCATACAATACTTTCGCGACTTCTTGGCTTGGTGGGCTCAAGGAAACATATAATGAAGTTAAGCAAAAAATAACTAAAAAAAGAGAGCCATTAGATAAGAGTGTATTAGCATTTCCTAATCCCGCAACTGATGGGTGGGTATATAGTTATTTTCAAGAGCCGGTATTTAATTCAAAAGTAGCGATTTTACAAACAGGGTTGCAACATAAAGAAAGTATTCTATTGGTGCATGGTTTGGGTCAACTGGGCATGCAAGACTGGTATTCAGTCATTCCTTTTCTAGCAACAAAATATCATGTTATTGCCTTAGACTTACCAGGTTTTGGCTATTCTGATAAACCAGAAGGGCGATATTCACCCACTCGATATGCAAAGGTTATAGATGCGGTCAGTGAAAAATTTTCAAAGGGACGTTTTACATTGATTGGACATTCAATGGGCGGTGCTGTTAGTTTGCGTTTTTCTAGCATGTATCCAGAATCCCTTAAAAAACTTATTTTAGTCGATGTCGCTGGTGTCCTTCACCAGACTGCATTTGTTAAAAGTGCCGTACAACTGAATCTCGATGAAAACAAGTCTCATGACAAATTGAAAAATATTGTCTCCCAAGTTAATGACCTTGGTGGTTCATTGGTTGAACTGATTAGTGCTAATTCAGTGAGTGAGACTATTCAAGAAAGTGAGTTTGCGTGGAATTTAATAAAAGGCAGCCCTAATACCAATGCTGCTGTTAGTTTAATCGAAGAAAATTTTAGTTTAGCCTTACCTAAAGTTAGCGTGGAAACATTCATCATTTGGGGGGCTGAAGACAATGTTGCTCCGTTAAGAACGGCAAAGGTTCTTGAGCAACACATACAAGGAGCTACATTAAGCGTTATCGATGGTGCTGGGCATGTACCAATGAAATCGCATAATGTATTATTTTTGAAGCTTTTAGAAACATCTTTAAATGGCACGATTACAAAACAGCAACCCATTGAATCACTTGTTAATAAAGGTGATTTAATATGCGAAAACCTTAATAATCAAAAGTATAGTGGCTCATATAATAAAGTACATATTAAGAATTGTAGTAATGTTCAATTTATAGACCTAACTGCCAAACAATGGTTAATAGAAGATTCATTAGTCAATGCTGAAAACATTACAATCAAAAGTGAGTACAGTGCTTTTACAGCGGTAGAGTCTGTAGTAAACATTACCAATGGACATATCCATACGAAAAAGGCGATAAAGTTAAGTGGCAGTAGATTGGACGTCGCAGGTGTTAACATTATTGCTGATGAGAACAGCATTATTGGAGATGTTGGTTCTAAGTTGATTTTCTCAGTATCACATATAAAAGATAAGTTTTACCAAGGGCATGTTCATGGAACTTATAGCCTCAAAAATGAAACAATTGCACAAAAATTAATGGAATAAATAATAATGATTAAAAATAAATGGTTAGGCTATTTAATTGCGAGTTTACTTGTTGTATCGCTACCTACATTTGCCTCTTTAAAGTCTGATGGAAAAAGATATAAAAAACTGCAAAAAGAGTGGATTTATAAAGGCTATTACAAAATGTCAAAAGAAAGTATTAAAGGCATAACACGTGTTTATAATTTACAAGCAGAGGAAGGTAGTGAGCTAACACGTACTAATACTCACACATTATTAGCCTATATGTGGAGCTTGGGTTTTAATGAAGATTTTGCCATTGCAGACAGTAAACTAGCCTTAAGAAAAGCGAAAACGCCTAAAGATAAATATATTGCGCAAACCTCATTAGCTACAGCAATGTATAATCAAGGCTGGGGAGACTTGGCTAAAGACTACTCTGATAAAATTCAAGCTAATGAAGAGTTTAAAGGTGTTGTAGGGCAATTTGATAATGAACCGTTATTCTCAAATTTAATGGTAGGAAGTTTAGCGATAAAAAATGGCAACCTAAAATTAACGCATGCCGCATTTACTAAAATTGGAACGGAAACCAATAAACCTTGGATACCCACTTTAGCAATAACGTCAGCAATGATTTTAAATGGTTCAATATTGGATACGCCAGGGCATATAAAGTCATTGATTAACGACCCAACACTGACTAGTTACGAGCGTGAAAAATTAGTCGAATTAAAAGAGTTTTCGATGAGTGAGATAGACAAAGGTAAGAAAGACAAAAAAATGGAACAGCTCATCAATGGTTTAATATTTGAAAGCATAAAAAATGAAAGTAGTAATGCAATTAAAGGGATAGTTAATGATCTCAGTGATTATATTTCAGACATTGATTAATAAAGTTAGGTCTATCTAAAATCATTTCCAAAATATAAAGGGAACGCGCGATTAGCAAGCTATTAAAAATTATTTTATTGGTATAGCTTAAACTGAATCGATTTAATTATTCAGTGGATACCTGATTAACGCGTTATTTTAGGTGATTTCACTTTTGCACTGCAGTTCATTGAGTAAATAAGTTTTAGATGAATATCGTAATGCTACGTTACTTTAAAAACATCCTATACTGAAAACGGTAACTAACTTTTAATGGAGAAAGTAACTTAGGGATACAGCTTGTTCTATTAATTTTTACCATTGAACATGGGGATAGATTGAATGAAAAATATTCTGATAATTGTTTTTTTACTGTCTTCTTTTACAGCACAGTGTAATGAAGATGATCTTAAAGTTGTAACTGAAAATTGGCCACCGTTTATTGTAAAAGGCAGCGAAATATCAGGAATTGTCACCAATAATGTAAGAGAAATATTGGCATACACAGATATTAAGTACTCTATAAATGTCTATCCTTGGGCAAGAAGTCTTCATTTAGCCAAAACTAATCCGAATACACTTATTTACTCCATTATTCGCACAAAGCAGCGGGAAGCTCAATTTAATTGGCTCTGTCCAATTTATAAATCTACTCCTATTCAAGCATCTAAACTGGCATCAAATAACATCAATGTAAACTCCCTCGAATCCATGAAAACAGGTGTGGTGGGTGCAATGCGTGGTGATCACAGCTCCAACTACTTATTACAACAAGGTTTTCAAGAGGGAGTGAACTTAGATTTATCTTCCAATGAAGAAATAAACCTTAGGAAATTGATTAAGGGAAGGGTTGATGTTGTTATGCAATCTAAAGAGTCACTTAATTACCGTTTGGAGTCACTTGGAGTCAAAGATTTGAATATAGTTTCAGGCTTGGTCGTTGGGAATGCTAAAAGTGTTGAACATTGCATGGCACTGAGTCTTGGTACTAAACCTGAAATCATAAAAAAAATAAGAAAAGGGTTCAAGCAATGGCAGAGCAGCAACCAATAATTTTGGTTAATTTGAGCTTAATGAATACCCTGTGAAATTTAAGCTAATATTCAGATAAAAATATTCACTATATTAGCAATGTGCAGGAAAATGATAATAGGTTGATAAAAAGTTTGAATCATTTACTAGGGAGTTGCTTTTTTATTGAAGCGTGATCCTTTCGATGTTAAGGCTATAAGTTGTTCTATTGTACCTGCAAGTATCTAAGCAAAACCTCTTGTACGTCACTCCTTGCGATAGGCTTAGTAATATATTCATTCATACCAGCCTCTTTCCCTTTTTCAATATCAGCCTTCATTGCATTTGCCGACAAGCCACAAATGATAAGTTTATCGAGCCCATTCTCTCTAATTTTACGGGTTGCTTCACAACCGTCCATTACAGGCATCTGAATATCCATAAAAATCAAATCATAGCCAGGTGAGTTTGTGATTTTTATCACGGCTTGTTGGCCATCTTCGGCAATATCACACGTCAGCCCAAAGCTTTCGACGACTTTCGTTGCTACAATCTGGTTGATTGCATTGTCTTCTACGATGAGGACATGACCCGAAAACTGTATCATCTCCTCAATCGGAGTTGACGTTTCAATTGATATTTCACTTTTAGTCGAATGAAGTTTCGTTAATATTGAATTAAATCGGATTATTTTACTTGGTAATAAAGGGTGAAGTATTACGGGTTGGGCACTAAAAACATTGATATTTGATCTAGCACTTAATGCGTGAGGATCAGAGCAAAAACCAACCTTAACTCTATTTTTTATTAATAGTGTTATGTGATATTTTTGTTGAACGGTTAAATGGCCATTTAAGTTAATCAGCAAAAGGTCGCTTACGGTTAATTTTTCTTTGGGGATTTCAGCTTCATTTGGCTGGATCATTTTAACGTGAGAAAAGTAAGAGTTAAAATTTTCTCCTATTGAATCCGTATCATCACCAATATTCCAAATGTATAATGTCTGATTATAAGATGTCTGACTGTTGATTTTTACTGGCGATAAACTGTGTTTAAAAGGAATGCAGACACTAAATGTACTACCTTCATTAATAACTGAGCTGAGCGTTATTTCTCCTCCCATTAATTCAACTAACTGCTTTGATATACTAAGTCCTAAACCTGTGCCGCCAAATTTTCGGTTTGTTGAACCATCTGCTTGAGTGAAGTCGTTGAAAACATCTTTTTGTTGCTCTTTGCTAATGCCAATACCTGAATCAATAATCTTAACATTAAGTATGTAATCATTATTAAGGGATTTTTTGAAGGTAACGTTAAGCATAATTGAGCCAAGAAGTGTGAACTTGACCGCATTATTTCCCAAGTTGAGTAATATTTGACTGAACCTCGTCGAATCACCAATAACTTCTTTGGGTAAAGAGAAGGGAATTAAGCATCTTACGTTGATATTTTTTTCAGCGGCTTTTACGTTAATCGCTTCTATAACATTTTCGAAGACTAAGGCTGGCTCAAATGGGACGTTTTCAATATCTATTTTTCCAGCTTCAATTTTAGAAAAATCCAATATGTCATTAATAACATTCAGTAAAATATTAGATGAATAGCGAATTTTGTCTATATATTCGCGTTCTTCTTCATTTAAGTTATTTAAAAGAAGTAAATCAACTAAACCTATAATACCGTTCATTGGTGTTCTTATTTCATGACTCATATTGGCTAAAAACATACTTTTTGACTTAGTGGCGTTTTCAGCCTTTTTTTGCGATACCGCGAGTTTTTCGTTTAACTCTTGAGATTGTATTAATAAGTCATTTGTTTGTTTTATTTTTAATCGAAATATATTTGCTGACTTTATGAGATGACCTATTTCATCCTTTCGATCTACTTTAAGCGTGTCATTAAGCACTTTGTTTGAGGCTAATGTATCAAATACTTCTGTTACGCGCTGAATTGGTAGTATCAATCTTTTTAATACATATATTGCAATAATACTCGTTAGAAAAATTCCTAAAATAAACAAAATATTCCCACGAAAAATGGAATCACGTACTACCTCGTTAAGAGTGGAATTACTGGTGTTTAAATGATGTAAAACGACTTCACTTAGCTTCTTCGATAAATATAGAAATTCAGTTGCAGAGCCTGACATAACTACATTGACTAAATAATTATAATTTCGGGTTATTTGAGTTAATAAAACAAAATCGCTCGAGAGTGTTATCAACGTGGAGTGGAGTTCAGTAACATCCAATTTTAACGCTATTTCTTCAACGTGAAGAAACGCTCTATTGAAACTATCTATATTTTCAGAGGTTGGAGAAAGAAAGTACTTATATGTAACTAGCTGCAATTCTGACGTTAAGTTCTTTAGATTTTCTAAATTAGCCGTATTGATTGGCTGATTTTTATTTTCGGTAAAATAGTGATTAGTGATATTTTTTAAAGTGCTTAAACCTGGGATTATTTTTTCTCTAACCAAATATTTTTTTTTCTCTAACAGCATAACGACCGAGTCAAAGTTATCTCGATAATCATTCAAATGATTTTGCATGCTCTCTAGTGCATCTTCTTGATTAGTCGCGATGTTATTTGAAGTGATGAATAAAGTGGTAACTTTTAATTTATCATTAACTGACGCTATTATGTCATTAAACCGCTTTAATACTGACTGGCTATGACTTTCTTTATAAATAAGTACATTACGCTGTAAATCTAACACGCCTTTTTCTAGAGACTTTACTTGTACAACCCCCTCTGCAACTTTTTGACTAGAAAATAAGCCTTTTGTTAATAGATTTTGGCTTTGATGCGAAACATATTCTTGACCAATGAAAAGTATCATTATAATGGTTAATGCTAGAATCAATTGTGATTTTATACTGTGAAACATTAATAACACCATAAAACTAAAATATGATTACTCGTCATAAAACTGAAAATAGACTTATGCATTGATAAATTCGTACCATTTTTGCAAGCTATAATCATAGGTAGGCATCACCGTATTCCAAACAGCGACATTACTAAAACGTTTTTCATAACTTCCCCCAGCTCGACTTTCTCCTTTATACACAGATATTTTATTATCTGTACCTCGTAAGTCTTTTTTCGCGGCCTTACCTTCGTACCAGTAGTCCCATTCCTCTGATGATAAATAATTAGCAGCACGCTGTGGGTTAGAAATATAATAGCCTTGCTTGGCAATATAAGCCCCTGGCCAGCCAGAAAGCCACCAATTCATGTAATCATAGGCGGCATCTTGTACTTTTCCTGTAGTATTTTTTGATAAACACATAACGCCATGCCACCCCCGGTAACCTTCTTTAGGTGCAGCATAAGTAACTGGGATATTCATACCGTTTAATGAAGATACGGCAGGAGAAAACATACTTTCTATTACAACTCGTCCAGACTTCATATATTGAACCGACTCGGGTACAGATGTCCAAAAACCACTGAAGTGTCCTGTTTGCTTTAAGCCAATTAATATCCCAAATAGTTGATCAAGTTCTGCTTTGGTCATAGCACCGATATTTTCAAATGACATCAGGTTTTTAGCTTGTGCAGCTAAAGCAAGATCAAAAAGACCTATAGTCGGAGCATTTACAATACCGACACGGCCGCGGTATTTTTCATCTAAGAGCCATCCCCAACTTTCTGTCTCGTATGGAATGCCTTTTTTAATGACATTAGTGTTGTAGCCGAAAGAATCAACGTTATGCACATAGGGTAAAAAGCTGATGTTATTGGTATGCTTTTCACCTAATTGATTATTTTCTTGAATGTGTAATAACTTGTATGGGGCATCACCGTAGCCAAGTTTTGCCCCTTGGGTGATCTTACCTGTTTTTGTTAAGTTATTAATTTCATCCCAGTGAGTAATTCTTCTTTTATCAATCGCTTGAATTGAACCTGAGCGCCAAAGTACATTGATACTATTTGACCACTGTTCATATAAATCAAAAGATTGAGGAAACATTGAAGCTTTTTGTAAAACCGCAGCACTTCCCTTGGGTTCGAAAACTAAATTTATGCCGAGATCTTCCATGGCTTTTTGTCTTAGCTCTTCTTGGAGGGTTACATGGGTACCTAAAATACGAAGTGTGACTTTATTTCTTGCAAAAACATAAGGAGCTTTAACAATAGTCGCGCCAGTTAAACTGCTTAACGCGATGGTTTTTATTGCATTCCTGCGTGACTTATCCATTTGATTTATCTTTACTATTCTACTTTACATTTTAGTATAGTTAAAATTGTATAATATTCTAGATAGAGAAAAAAATAGCATAAAATGAATAAATCCCGTAAATAATGGTAATTTTTTACGGGATGAACAGTTTAATTTTTTGTTAATAATTGTTCTTTTATTTCAATAAAAGAAGGTCTGTTAAATGTAGCTGCTTGCATACAACTTTCTTTTACTCTTACTAACCTTTTATATTGGTCAGTGTTTTCTGAACGAAGACAAAGCGGTAATAAATCATCTAATAAACAGCCAAAAGCTCTTACTTCTATAGCTTGCATCGCGCTTTGTTGTTCATTAGTAAGCGAACTTAAATCTGAGGCTGCGCCAAAATCCCCCAATAACATATTAGCTTGCTCATCAACCATGGTGTTGTGCGCATAGATATCGCCATGACTTACCTTGTTTTCATGTAAATGACGTAACGTATCAGCCATGCAAATAGCTATCGTTGTAATTTCGTTGATGTTAAATGCAGTACCCTCAGAAAAAGTATCACGTGTACAAGTGGCTAATGATGGTGGTAAGCCTAAGTTTTTAAAATGAGAGGGGATCAATTCCATGATCAAAGCGAGTTGCTCTGCCGACATTATTTTAGCGATGACGTTAATTAAGTTTTTATGTTCACCCGCTTGTAAGCAATTATTTAACTCATCAATTGGATAACCGTCACTGGTTACTTCGCCTTTAAATAACTTTACGGCAATGTCATTAGTTGAGTGAATTTCTTCTGGTTTGTTTAACCATGCCGCTTGGTGAATAACCCCCGATGCGCCTTCACCTAATTTTTGTTTTAACTCAAAGTCAGACAAAGATACCTGAAGCATACTGTTAGGCTTTTGCTGTACTTTATTTGTTAGATTATTACCTGAAAAAGCCAACCAGGCCAGTTTAGGTAATTGAAATAACCAATCAGGTAATGAAGTTAGTTGGTTCGCTGAAAGACGCATTAACTCTAAGCTTTTACAGTTCACCATAGTATCGGGCAGTTTTCTCAATTGATTACCCGCAAAAGCGAATTTTTGTAAGCGAAATAATTCACCCATTGAGTCAGGCAAGCTAGTTATTTTATTGTCAGTAAGTATTAACCAGTGTGTTTGAATAGGTAATACATTCTCACCAACGGTATGCAGTTTGTTAGCTTTGAAACTGATCATTTCCAGTTTTGGACAGCTCGCTAATATTGCCGGAATATTTGTAAATTCATTATTGGTAAAAAAGAGTCTTTTAAGATTTTTTAATTCAGCGAATTCAGCGGGGAGAGCTGATAATTTATTATCCGATAAATCTAAATGTTCTAGCTTGTTAGCTAATGATAATATTTCCTTAGGGAATACTGATAAATTCTCGCTTAACTTTAAGTGAGTTGTATTGACGTATTTACCTGAATTGAGGTGAGCTAAAGTTTGCAAGATGAACCTATGAATATACTTAAAATTATTGCTATGTTACTGGGAAAGTCACTAAGGCTAAAGTGCTTTAGTCATTTATAAGGAAATGGAGTTAATTAATAGATTTTTAGTGATAATTTTCTATAATTATTTTCAAGTAAGTGAATAAAATTATAGAGAAGGATTATTTAATTTGTTGATAAATGGAAGGACTTCAAAAATGAGGTCAATGGTTTATCCTATTGTGATTATCAGTGCTTTACTTTTTTTTCGCTATAACAACAGTGTTTTACTTTTTCATACCCTCGCTGAACTATTTTCAATTTTTGTAGGATTGTTAATGCTGGTGGTAGTGCTGAACACCCAGCACTTCGTTCGAAATGACTTTCTTATTTTTTTAGGGATTGGTTATTTCTCTATTTCAGTACTTGACGCTTTACATGCTTTCACCATCAAAGGAATGCCTTTTTTTAATATTACAGATGGTGAAACTACTATACACCTTTGGATTTATAGTCGAATATTTGAAGCATTACTTTTACTACTGGCTCCTATTTATTTAACCAACAGGTTGAATAGTAAGGTTATGATCATAGTAACTAGCACCTTGGTTTCTTGCATTGCATTTGCCGCCTTTCATTTCGAACAACCGATTATGTTTGTTGAAGGCAAACTCTCTAACTTTAAAGTTTACACAGAGTTTGTGGTGATTCTGCTACTTGCTACCGCTATTGGACTTTATTGGAAAAAGCGACTGATGTTTGAACAAAATGTTCTATTCTTTTTGATCTGTTCATTAGTGCTAACTATATTTGCTGAGCTCTGTTTTACGCTATATACCAGTTTTAGTGGCCTTGCTTTTGTCATTGGCCATATTTTTAAATTTTTATCTTTTTGGATGATCTATCAAGCCATTATTCAAACCACGTTAAATGAACCTTTAAAATTACTCACTATAAGCTCAAACAGTTATGACGCTATCCCTAATCCAGCTATCCGTGTCGATGAGAAAGGAATTATTGCTCAAGTAAATCGTGCCGCTTTGTTGTTAGTGGACGAACCTGTTGTACAGCTGATTCATCAACCAGTTCATCGTTATTTTCATCCGGAAATAGTAGAAGGAAGCCTTTGTCCATTTTGTGTAGCAATTAAAGAGGGGGAGGATATTCTAGATAAAGAAGTCTATTTTTCAAAATCTCACCAATGGTATTTACTATCAATAACATCTGTTGACCCATTAAATAAAACTGGTGGCGTTGTTCAGTCGTTGACTAATATTTCCCATCAAAAATATCAAGAGAAAGAATTATTAGATAATAAAAATTTATTAGAAATACGAGTAAGAGAGCGAACCGAGGAATTAGAACTTTCTTTTAAAACGTTAGCTAAAGCGCAAACAGAATTAGTCGAGTCAAAAAAAATGGCCTCACTAGGGAGTTTAGTCGCTGGTGTTGCCCATGAAATAAATACTCCGGTAGGCGTTTGTATAACGGCAGCATCAAACCTTTGTGAGTTATCTAAGGGTCTAAAAAGTGATTTTGAAAATGAACAAATCACTAAAAGCGGTTTTGTAAAATATATAGATAATACTGAACAAAATGCGAATTTAATAGTAAAAAACTTGTCTAGAGCAGCAGACCTGATTGGCAGTTTTAAACAAGTAGCTGTTGACCAATCAAGTGAACTATTGCGTACGTTTTATTTGAAAGCTTATGTTGCTGAAGTATTAGCGAGTTTGTCGCCAAAATTTAATCGAAGAAATATAGCCGTAAACTTTTTATTAGAGAATGATTTTGAAGTACATATATCTCCAAGTGCTATTTCTCAAATATTAACCAATTTATTAATGAACTCGTTAATTCATGGTTTTGATGAAAGCGATTCGGGGAAAATTTCAATTACCGTTACTAAAATCAATGAAACGGTGGCCTTTACCTATCAAGACTCAGGTAAGGGAATATCAGCAGAGCATTTAAAAGAAATTTATGAACCATTTTTTACGACTAAACGTGGACAAGGCGGTAGTGGTTTAGGGTTAAATATTGTTTATAACTTGGTGCATCAGTCATTAAATGGATCAATAACTTGTACCAGTAAAGAAGAGGACGGAGCATTGTTTACCATTGAATTTCCTAATAAAAAATAGTATTCAATAAATTTTTTTATTTTATACTCCCATGAACTAATAATGATGAATTAAATATCACTATTGTTCCTTTATGTGTGCTTAGAAAGCATAAAGTTGTTGCTAAGTTTAGCAACACTTTTCGATAATCTAGCTGGCATAACTTTTATATTTTATGTCACACAAAACACCCTTATTTAACTCTATATTAGTACTCATGAACACTGTGCTTCTTCAACTTAATAGGGGATAGGAATGTTTTTACTTATCTAATTGTTGATATGTTGTTTTGTTTTGTAAGTCCCTATTAAATATGGTAAAAACAATTACCCCTAGTGCTTGACTAATATTTGTTGGTATGTGACATTTACAATGTATTAACAGTGGGGGCTTATTGGCAGGTTGATTAATTAGTTTGTATCTGTCAATTAATTACAAGTTATGCAGAGAAAGTAAGCATCCTATAATACTACCTCCTTACTTGGCTTTGTTCTGAAGTGTTTAACTCTTTAACGACACGTATTTTATAAATTATAAAACTCACGGTTAGAGTGAATGATATCTTGTTATTCAAAAAGACAAGGAAGGTTATTTATGGAATTAATTTATAAAAATAAGGATAAAGAAAATGTCAGAGACAAAATTTGTGTCAAATGAAGAAAAAGAATATAGCGCATCTAGTCAGGTTAAGAACCCCGTTTATCACTTTCGTCCAGAGCGAATATATTACTGTCATAACGAAATCGACGTTCAAAACGCAGTTGCTGACGCAATAAACCCAAATGCTGAAAATGTGAGAATTAGAGTAAGAAGTGGCGGACACAATCATGCAGGATTAAGTTCTGGCAACGGTGTTTTTTTGATCGACACGTCACATATGAATGAAATAAAAAAATCGGGAGGACAACTTATTGTTGGGCCAGGGGTTACTGTCACACAGATGGCAGAATACTCGAAGGAAAATGGGCTTCTCTTCCCTATAGGTGGTTGTGAAGATGTTTGTTTAGGCGGATTTGCTCTTGGTGGGGGGTGGGGGAGGTTTTCAAGAAAAGTGGGTCTGGCTTGTGATAGCTTGGTTAGCTTGAGTATTGTGGACGGTCTAGGAGAAACTAGTGTGTTTAGTGGTGATGACCTTAAAAGCTTCCGCGGCGGCGGAGGTGGAAATTTTGGTGTTGTTACTAGTATGACTTTTGACATTTCAGCTTCAGGAACTATTGGGGGAGATCCTCAACCTATTCCATTTTCATTTTCTTGGGTTGTAAATGATAATATGGAGGTGCCAAACAGTAATATCCTTGGAAATGAAATTATTAATCGTTTTTGTAGTAAATTTCCAGAATATAGTGATTTTACATTTACGACTGCTGCCAGAATTATTAGTACAAGGCCTTTCAATAAGAAAGCAGGTCTTAGAGTCTTGATAGATGGTTGGTATATCAGTGATGAAAGCGAAACAATAAAGGTGGCAAAGCAACAGATACAAGCCCAAATGAGAAAATTGTTAGGGGATAACATTTGGGATGCCAGAGAGGAAACTGAAGATGAGTATAATTCTGGAGATCCTTTTAGAACCTTGGGGCCAAAATTTTCAGGTAATAAAAAAATTGCTAATTTATATAAATTTTATAAAAAAGAGGGAGTAGACGATTTTCTTGTTTACGCCTGCGGAAATGAACATTACCCTCATGTTATAGACTCAGCAATTCCTGATAGAACTATCGATTCTCCACAAACAGATGCCGAAAAGAATGGGATAAGGCAGATGATGAAGTATATATTGGAGACAACAGTTCCTGACGGCGCCACGTTATATATAAGTTTTCATTCACTTGGTGGTGTTATAAAAGAGGATATAGCAAGTGTTTTCGATTATCGAAATAAGCCATACATCATCCAAATTCAAGGTTGGTGGGAAACAAGTAATATTTCTACAGATCAAACAGAAATATACCAATGGACAAAAAACATAAGAAGTTTATGTAAAGAGTGGGCACCATCAAAATTTATCAATTTTGTTGGGTTGGACTTACAACAAGGTGGTACTGAGGAAAATAGTGATGCTGTTAAGCTATACTGGAATGAAGAAAGCTTGCAACAACTAAAAGGTACTAAAAAATGTTTAGACCCTGATAATAAGTTCAATGCTATTCATTTAACTTAATAATAGATGTTCTGAGTCTGTAAAAAAATCTGTTACAGGCTCTATGTTCTTCATCAAAAAAAATCAATGATGCGTTTATTAGATTCATAGCTGCAATTGTTTAGTATTAGCAGCTACATTTTTCTTGATTAATAAGGTTAGATATTTGCAATTATGGTTCTAAAATATGTATTTTAATTCACACTTTAATCAGAATAGTCGACGAAATATTCGTTCTATACTTAATATTATTATGGTGTTCATGTTTTTGCCCGCTTTTTTTTCACTGGCGTCAACTGCTGTTACCCAGTTTGAGCGCTTCTCTCTAGAGCAAGGTTTATCACAAGTTTCGGTTTTCGATATTGTTCAGGACCATAAAGGTTTTTTATGGTTTGCGACTGAAGATGGTCTTAACCGTTATGATGGCTATAATTTCAAAGTTTTTCGTCATGACCCTTCCCTCCCAAATACCATCTCACATAATAACATAAATACTTTATATGTTGATTCGGCGGGCGTATTGTGGATTGGCACCAATGGCGGTGGCTTAAGTTACTATGATGCCAAAACGGAAACCTTCACTCACTTTAAACATGATAATTTAAACCCTGATAGCCTAAGTCATAATATTGTTTGGGTTATTATCGAAGAAGCTGCTGGGATTTATTTAGTTGGTACAGAAAAGGGCCTTAATCGTCTTAATTTTTTAACAGGGAAATTTGATAATTATCAGCATAATCCTGACAACTCAGACAGTATAAGTGCTAATCGTATTAGCTCTCTATATAAAGACAGTAGAGATATGCTCTGGGTTGGTACTTATGACGGCGGGCTTAATCGTTTCGATGCCCAAAAACAAAAATTCTATCACTATATGCATGACCCGCTAAATACACTTAGTTTGAGTCACAATCGTGTTAATGCCATTGCGGAAGACAATCAGGGATTACTTTGGTTAGGCACCTCTGATGGCTTAAATCGTTTTGATATGAGTAAAAAGTCGTTTACCCAATTTAAATTTTCAAATACAGAGCCTAATAGCTTAAGCCATAGCAATGTTAGAAGTTTAACTAAAGACAATAATGGTACATTGTGGATCGGGACAGAAGGTGGAGGTCTTAACCGCCACGATGGAGAAGAAGAGGGGTTTACTTATTATAAGTATCAGGTCGAAGATGTAAAAAGCTTAAGTACTAATATTGTTCTGTCGATATTAGAGGACCAACAAGGCGGTTTGTGGCTTGGTTCTCAAGGAGCTGGAGTCAGTAAATTAACCCCACAAAGGCAGCGTTTTGGACATTACGTATATCAGGCATCAGAGTCCAGTAATTCAAAGCATGATATTGTCATGGCTATTTCGAAGGATCGTGAAGGGGCGTTGTGGCTTGGCACTGCAGATGGTGTAAGTAAGTCTGCGGAAAACGGTCTTGATTTGGACTTTATTCGTTTTAAACATCAATTAAACAATGCAAATAGTTTGGCTCATAATAATACTTGGGCGATCCAGCACGACAATGACAATGTTGTGTGGCTAGGTACTAGAGGAGGAGGATTAGATCGGTTTAATTATAATACAGGGAATTTCAGTAACTTTAAACATAAGACCTCAGATCCGAGCAGTTTAAGCAATAACGATATTATGACTTTGCTTAAAGATAACAAAGAAACTCTTTGGATTGGTACATTAGGCGGTGGGCTAAATCGCTATAATGCACAAACACAAAATTTTCAGCGATTCAGTCACAACGCTGAAGATCCAAATAGTTTAAATAATAACATGGTCACTAAGGTTGTTGATGATGGGAATGATGGTCTTTGGATTGGCACGCTTGGTGGCGGCCTTAACCATTTTGACAAAATTACAGAACGTTTTATATCATACCAAAATCAGCCGGAAAACGAGAATAGCCTGAGTGATAACTCTATATTCTCTATCTATAGCGGTTCCTTAAATACACTATGGATTGGCACCAAAGGTGGCCTTAATAAATTTGATATACGCTCTAAAACGTTTACTCGTTATAGAGAAAAAGATGGTCTGGCTAATGATACTGTCTATGGAATTCTTGAAGATAACCAGAAAAACCTATGGTTAAGTACTAACAAAGGACTTTCTCGTTTTAACCCTATCACTGAATCTTTTAAAAATTATGATGCCAATGATGGCTTACAAAGCAATGAATTCAATATAGGTGCTTCTTTTAAAAGTGATGATGGCGAGTTGTTTTTCGGGGGAATCAATGGCTTTAATCGTTTTTTTCCTGAAAAAATCCATGATGATACTGATGCACCGAAAGTCATAATTACCGATATGTTGTTATTAAATAAATCAGTGCCTGTTGTTCCAATAGTTAATGAAAAAAATGATAAAAGTTCATCCTCGTTATCCCAAGCCCCAAATATAGAGGGTTTCAAGTTAGCCCAAGTAATTCATGAAACTAAAGCGATCACATTAACTTATCAAGACAATATAATTGCTTTTGAATTTACTTCATTGCACTTCACTAACCCTAAAAAGAATCAATTTGCGTACCAGTTAGTTGGCTGGGATAAGAATTGGGTCAGCACTGATTATAAAAATCGCAGAGCGACCTATACTAACCTTCCCTATGGTGATTATACTTTCAGAGTGAAAGCGAGTAATGCTGATGGTCACTGGAACAACACGGGAGCATCGTTACAAATTACCGTATTACCTCCTCCTTGGAAAACATGGTGGGCATATACTTTATATGGAGTGTTTTTATTAAGTGTAATTTTTTCCTTTATACACTCCCAAAGAAAGAAGGTGATTTTTGAACGGAATGTCAATGCGCAACTAGAAAGTAAAGTAAAAGAACGGACTTCACAATTACAAAGCAAAACGGAAGAATTGCAAAAGTCTAATACGATGTTAGAAGAATTGAGTTTAACGGATCAACTGACAGGACTTAAAAATCGCCGTTTCTTACTCAATAATATTGACAATGATATTGTGTTAGTTCTGCGTAAATATCAAACTAGCCATGAAAATAAAAACACGGATAAGCTAGGGACTGCCGATTTAATTTTCTTTCTTATAGATTTGGATCTATTTAAAAAAGTTAATGATATTCATGGGCATAAAGCAGGAGATGCTGTTTTAATTCAAATTAAGGCTATTCTTGAGCAAATCTTTCGTGAAACCGATTATTTAGTTCGGTGGGGGGGAGAAGAATTTTTAGTTATAGCCAGATTTACTGAACGTGACAACGCACCGGAATTAGCAGAGCGACTGAGGCAAGCAGTAGAGAACCATGAGTTCGTTATTGCTGAAGGCATCGGCGATGATAGTAAAATACTTAGACAAACGTGTTCTATTGGTTTTGCCTGTTATCCATTTTCTACTCAAAATACCGAAGTTTTAAGTTGGGTTCAAGTAGTAGATATTGCCGATCATTGTATGTATGCAGCAAAAAAGTCAACTAGAAATGCTTGGGTTGGGCTTTACAATAAAAATAATGGCCGCAGTGATGATTTGTTTACTACGGTAATTGAACAGACGCAATCACTTATCCAATCAGGTGAGTTAAAAATGCTAACTTCTATAGCTGATGTTGATCAAATTAATTGGTTGCTTGATGAATAATATCCGTTCAAGAAAATAACGGGTGGTTTACTCATTGACTATTTTTACGACTTACACTATAAATTCAAAGGCTTATAACTTCTAGTTGCAAAATTAAAGAGGGCAGTGAATAATTACTTATTCCCTGTCTTTTTTAAGTGATTACTTTGTCTTTTTTAGCCCTTCATTTTGATAACCCATTCACCACACAATTACCTGATGATACCGAAACACTAAACTATCCAAGGCAAGTTCATGATTCTGCCTACTCTCCTGTTATGCCTAAAAAAACACAAAACCCTCAGTTGCTGGCTGTAAGCGATGATGTCGCTGAGCTGTTAGGCTTTAGCGAATCGCAACAAAAAGAAGATGATTTTCTACAATTTTTTAGTGGTAATTATGTACCTGAAAATATTTCACCTTATGCTATGTGTTACGGCGGACATCAATTTGGCCGTTGGGCGGGGCAATTAGGTGACGGTCGAGCTATCAATTTAACGCAAGTTAAAACCCTTAATCATGGGAGTCAGGTACTGCAATTAAAAGGCGCTGGACCTACGCCATATTCTCGTACCGCCGATGGTTTAGCCGTATTACGGTCTTCTATTCGAGAGTTTCTCTGCTCAGAAGCCATGTTTCATTTAGGCATACCGACCACTCGCGCGCTCAGTTTGTCGTTAACCGGAGACAGAGTGGTACGTGACATGTTTTATGATGGAAATGCTAAAGCTGAATTAGGGGCTGTTGTTTGCCGAGTATCGTCGTCATTTATGCGCTTTGGTAGTATTGAGTTGCCTGCTTATAGAAAAGATAAAGCGCTACTCAAACAGTTGGTTGATTACTCTATTGAGCATGACTTTCCAGAACTACTTATTGAACATAAAACTAATGACGTTAAACGTTACCTTGGCTGGTTTGAAGAAATAGCCCAACGCACCTGTAAACTTGTAATTCATTGGATGCGAGTCGGGTTTGTTCATGGGGTAATGAATACCGACAATATGTCACTCATAGGTGAAACCATAGATTATGGCCCTTACGGTTGGATTGATGATTTTGACTTACATTGGACCCCTAACACGACCGATGCACAAGGCAAACGCTATACGTTTGGAAAACAAGGGGAAATAGCACAATGGAATTTATTTCAATTAGCAAATGCGATTTACCCCTTAATTGAAGAGTCTACGCCATTAGAAAAAATACTTAATAATTTCTCGAAAAGTTACCAACAACAATGGCGTGAAATGATGTCGCAAAAGCTTGGTTTTCATTCACAGGATAAAACGCTGAAAGAGAAAAACCATGAAGGTGATGAAAGGTTATTTCTAGAGTTAGAAACGTTACTTAGTGAAGTGGAAACCGACATGACCATTTTTTATCGTTTATTAGCCGACTTTAACTATGATAATGAAACTCGAGCCAATAATATAGCTCATTTCAGTGACTGTTTTTATCAAACCGAGCCATTGAGTTCAGACCATCAAGGAAGGTTTTCTTTATGGTTACATAATTATGACCAGCGTATTCAAGCTGACAACATAAGCCAGCCGATGAGAAAATCGGCAATGAATAAAGTTAACCCAAAATATGTTTTACGTAATTATTTAGCGCAGCAAGCGATCACGTTGGCAGAGCAAGGTGACTATAGCCAGTTACATTCACTACAAAAGGTGCTTAAAAAACCTTATGATGAACAAATGGAATCTCAACAATTTAGTGAAAAGCGTCCAGAATGGGCCAGAAATAAAGCGGGTTGTTCAATGTTGTCGTGCAGCTCTTAATATTTGATAAAATAGAAAGTTATACCGGAAAGGCTCACCGACAATGATTTTAGGTCATTTCGGTAAGTGTTATTATAGTTATTTAGTTATTTAGCGCACTACTCGGCACACTCGTTGGGCTAATATGCTCAATCGGGTAACAACCTAATATCTTAATGAAATTGGTAATAGAAGTGATTTCAGAAATTGCTTCTTGCAAGGCCATACTTTTCAAATTGGCTTCAACATCAATATAAAACATTTCCTCCCAAGGTCTACCTTGAATAGGTCTTGATTCTAATTTGCACATGTTAATACCTTTTTCTTTTAAGATAAGGAGGCAATCAACTAGCGCACCTGCTTTTTGTCCGGTAGCCAAGATTATCGCAGTTTTAGCGGGGATTTGCTCAGCAACATCAATAGGTTTACGGGCAACGAGAATAAAACGGCTATGATTTTCGGTTTGATTTGCAATCGACTTTTCTAGTGCATGCAGTTTATAAAGCTGCCCACCTTCTTCGCTGCCAATAACAGCGACTGTTTCGTCTTGTAATTCAAAAGCTTTCGCCATAGCATCAGCAGTACTATCACAATACTCAATACGAATATCTTTTTGTTTATCAAGAAAGTTACTGCACTGGGTAAAAGGTTGGCCGTGAGCATAAATAGTTTTGATTTTAGTTAACTGAGTATTTACAGCTGTTAATAAGCAATGCTCAATAGGCTGGGTAATTTCACCAACAATTGATAAATTGGTATGTTGCAGTACATCATATACTTCATTAATACTGCCAGAACTCGTATTTTCAATGGGTAGAACGCCGTAATCTACATGGCCTGACTCTACTTGTTGCATAATCTCGGCAAAGCTTTGGCAACCATATTCATTAATCTTTTCAGCTCTACGGGAAAAATAACGATGGCTCGCTAAATAACTGTATGAACCTTTGTCCCCCAGAAACGCAACACTTACTGTAGGTACTTGAATATTAGGGTTTGCAAGTGTTTGCAAATACGCCTGCTGATTAAGTACTGAGTCTTCAATAATCGTTTGATATACACTGGTAACATAATGAGCGTCTAAACCTAGTGTTTTACCTTGGTTGATTAAGCGAATTAATAGCGCTTGTTCTCGTTGTTGATCGCGAACAGGGCGAATTTGATGAGCTTTACTTTTAGCGACATTGAGAGTGAGAGAGCGGCGTTGAGCAAATAATTCCAGTAATTCTTGGTCAAGTTGGGTTATTTTTTCACGGATTTTGTTCAGATCTAGTTCTTCGCTCACAGCACTTCCTACCTATATTTTATGATTTTAGACAATGGTTAAAAATAAAGACCCCCAGTGTTTTAGTAATCGAAAACGATGAATGCGACTAAAACAAGGTATTTCACAGGGGGATATGGCATCACTGTAACTAGGAGGACGAAATTGTTCAAGCCTTTATTAATAAAGGCTTGTACTAAATTATTCTATATTAGAGAAAGGTTAACCGTTTTAAGGAATACACTGCCAAATTATCGCAAAAGATGACACTGTGGCTACGGCCCAAGCCATAGAGCGAAGTGTACCTATATTAAACAAATACAATAAGTTATATATAATACGAGCGACTACATGCGTAACGGCTAAAAGTTCTATACTAGTCGTTATGGTCTGCGTGGTAATCGCTAATAATACCGCAGGGGCAAAAATAATGAATGACTCAAAAGCATTCTGATGAGCGGCTAAAGCTCGAGCGCCAAATCCGGTAAGTTTTGCTTGTTGTGAGCGAGGGTGATTATTGTCGTAACCGTCTAGTTTATTCATTGCCGCTGCTACAGGGCCTTTAGCTAGATAAGGTAGTAGTCCTGCGATAAATAAACACCAAATAAGTATTGTCATGCTTTTCTCCTGATTTTTATTATTATTACTTTAATTGCATATAGGTTTAGAACGCTGTTTAGATATCGGTGAAAATCTTAATAGCTCAGTAATGTTAGGGTATATTTTGTTTCTCCCGGTAAAAATGGCGAAGGGTTTCCTTGCTCCCAGTCTTTATGACCCATGCCATAATAGGGACTCCACGGGTGACCTGCTTGACTGGTTGGCATATGTAAAATTCCAGACTCTTCATGGCCAGGGGATACAATCATGCGTTCCGATGCACCAAAGCTTCTCCCCTGAACTCGTGGCATATAGCTGTCGCCCGGTAAGGGGGTTGCAGGCATATCTAGCCATCGGCCAATAAAAGGAATTGTTTTACTAATAGGGTGGCCGATAGTGCTGGTATTTTGTTGTCCCCATGTGGCTTTGGCTAATACTTGGTTTTGTGTCATGTCAGCTATGGTCGTTGTTAATGCTTGTTCAAAAACCCCTTGCCAACTACTTTGTTCAAGCCAAAGGAAATTCTCTGGTTGCTCATTTATCATTTGCCAAAGCGGTATTTCAATTTGGTGACGAATAGTGCGAAATGAAAAGTTGTCATCAAGTTGTGTTAAGTTTTCGTTGAGCAAACCAAAAACATCATGACGAATATTTAAGCGAAAGTTATTTACCAGACGATAAGCCACTGAGTCTACGCAGGCACATAAATTATCTTGGCTAATAATGCTTTTAACTTCTTGCCATGCAGGATGAAGTTCAATGGCACTTTCTGTCAATACTTGCTCAAGTAAAAATGTTTGCCAGCGCTTTAAAAATAGCGCTCGATCGTCGAGCGCAATAGCAAGCAGTTCTTGCTCTGAAAACTGTTCTTTTACCAGTAAACCATCGCGTATTTGCTGGGCTCTTGCACCTAAAGCATAGCCACCGTTTCCTAGTTTTTTCAGCATGTCACCGCCAACAACCCGAGTATTGGCTGTCCATAAACGATTGTTTGTTGGATTTTTAACTTTTGGGTATTCGCCTGCAGTTAAATATCCTTGCCAATGATTTTCACCGTTAGCCCAATGTGTTGGAGTTTCACCAAAGTTTGATGATTTTTTGGGGATGGCACCCATTACTGTCCAGCCAATATTTCCGTCTTTGTCACCGACAACTAAGTTTTGTGCAGGAATACCTGCTTGTGTCGCAATTAAAAAGGCCTCATCTACATTCGTCGCTTTTTCTAATTGAGTGTGTCGAAGGTTTACCGCTTGTGTATCGTGCGCAACCCAGCGATAAGCTAGTAATTGCTGCTGACTATTGGTGCCAATAACAGGCCCCCAAATAGTTTCTTTTATTGTGATCTCAACAGCCGCTTGCCCTTTTATAGCGATAATCTGTTTGTGTTCAATAAAATCTTGATAACCGTTTGGTGTTAAATATTGGCTTTCATTTTCATTGGTATCAAGAATAATAACATCGCTCCAATCACCATAACTGTTGGTGAACCCCCAAGCAATATTGCCATTACTACCTGCAATTATATTTGGAGTACCCGGTAAAGTTACACCTGTGACTTTTACGGGGGTATTATTATTCGTTTGATATTCAAAGGTTGCTCTAAACCAAGTGTTAGGAACACGAACGCCTAAATGCATATCATTTGCGACAATAGCGCTACCGGTATTACTTAAACTCCCCGAAACCGCCCAGTTATTTGAACCAGGGAACTCCTCACCTTGATAATTGTTACTGATACTCGCTGAAGGTGCTTTCGCTGAGGTTTCTGCACTTAATAATGATGAGGCTTGTGCTGTATATTCGGATGAAGCTGAAGGCCAAGCGCGAGTTGGCATTACACTTGGAGCGAATTGGCTACCGTCAATGGCGGCATCCCAAATGCTACCTTTAGGATTTAAAAACTGAAAAACATCATCTCCTAATGCAGATTTTATATTACCTAGTGTTCTTTCTCTGTCTCCTGCGTCATATTGCAAGTCCATGTACATGCTTAGCACCGTTAAAACAGTATCTTCTTCTTGCCAAGCTACAGGTTCATGCTGTAATAATAAATACTCAAAGGGAGGTGATTTTAAATGGTCGATACCTTGATTTACACCACGAGTATAAGCTTTCAATAACGCCAAATCTTCAGAGGGAAGTTGCGATACAATTAAACGTGCTCGTTCTCTAAACCTATGACGACGAACTTTTTTGTCGTGGGAGAGAGCTTTTTCACCAAATAGGCTAGCTAACTCACCAGCAGAGTTTCTTCGTAATAAATCCATTTGAAAAAAACGTTCTTGGGCATGAATAAAGCCAGTTGCCACGGCAATATCGTTACGTGCTTTTGCTTTAATAGTGACAATACCTTGTACATCACGCTCGACAATGGCGGTGTATTCTAAACCTAATAAGGTCCTTTTTCCGTCAAGTATCGGTAAAGCGCTCTCTATTTGGCTATATATCCAAGTGCCTAAACTGGCAAGCACTAAAAGTGAAATGAGTAATAAACCGATCAATATATTTTTAGTGTTTTTCATGATGGTATAAATTTATCAGGGGCGTTAAGTAACGCTAGATTACCTTAAAATTTATCAAGTTAACATTGCTTAAGAAAACAAACTGGTGAGTTAGTTATTAAAGAAGTTCAACGGTACTTTTTTATTGGTATATTTCCCGATAGAATAGCGGGAATTTATAGCGATTAATTCAATGTAGGAAATTTCATGGCATCGTTACAAGACCAATTATTAAAGGCTGGCTTATCAACCAAGCAAAAAGCACGACAAGCAAATAGTGATAAACGTAAAAAAAATAAACAAAAGCGTAGTGGTGTCGCAATTGAAAAAACCTTGCAAGAACAAGTCAAACAAGATTTAGAGAAAGATAAGCAAGACAAGTTCGCAAAAGATATCGCTCTAAACGAAGATAAAAAGCAACAACTTGCTGAAAAAGAGAATGTATTGCGTATTCAGCAAATTCTTCAACATCATCAAATTAAAAATGCGAAAGGTGAAAGTGAATACAACTACACCTTTAATAGCAGAATTAAAAAATTACTTGTTGATTCAGTTACCCATAGGGCACTTGTTAATGGTCGTTTAGCCGTATGTGGTTTAGGTGATACTAGTTATCTAGTGACTGCTGAGACAGCTGAAAAAGTAGCAAGGTTAGATGCTAAAGTTATTTTAGTACAAAACGACAAGGTTGAAAGCGAAGTAGTTGAAGATGATGATCCGTATGCTGATTACCAAATCCCAGATGACTTAGTATGGTAATAATGTTTGCTTAGTGCCTTGTTTTGTCAATTATGCTAAAATCGCGCGCTGTTGCGTTATCGTATTAATACGGTAAGTTATTTATTTACCGTGAAGTTTACTATTTTATAAAGAGAAATCGTTTTATGTTTATTATTCGTTGGGTCGTTGGCCGCATTATCTTATTGTTAAACTTTATTTTTTCACCGAGTAGTCCGAAAAGAGCTGCTGAATTACAGGCTGAAATTGACGCTAAAACAAAAAATTTAAGTTTGTACCAATTACCGGCATGCCCATTTTGTGTAAAAGTACGTCGTGCAATGAAACGTGAAGGTTTAAATATAGATTTACGTAACATTAATAAAAATGAAAATTACAGCGAAGAGTTAGTACGTGAAGGCGGAAAACGAAAAGTACCTTGTTTGAAAATTACTGACGAAAACCAAAAAGTGACTTGGTTATATGAATCATCTGATGTAGTTAGTTATTTACAACAATTTGCGCGTTAATTTTTAAGCGTTAATTCTACGTTATAAAAAAAGCCTGATGAAATTCATCAGGCTTTTTTTATGATTTTTCTAAGCTCTGCGCCGTATAAATTGATCCGAACATAAAGCCCCAATAAAAATAGATTTATAATTAGGTTCAAAGACCATTTTACTAAGACTATTTCTTTCACGCTTTATTTTTAATTGTAATGCTTACTAAACATTTAAACAGGGGAAAGATGGATTTTTATTATAGGCATTACATACAATATAATCTTACATGAATAAGAACTCTGAAATATAATTGGTCTATTGCCTTTCCTATTACGTATTGGAAATAATAAATTTAATAAGGCTTTAACTATGCTTATAAAAACACCTAAAAGTTACGATCTGAAAGAAAATGAAGTAACCCCTCAAAACGTTTATTTAAATAGACGTGAATTATTAAAAGGCATGGGCTTTTTAGGTGCTGGCGCTTTGTTATCGACATCAAGCACAAATGCTAATGCTGATTGGTTTAGTGAAGATAAGCCTACTAAATTCAAAACAACGCCTTTAAAATACAAAACCGATCAAAATGCCAATAACTTAATTCTTACACCTGAAGCTAAAGTGACTTCTCATAATAATTTTTATGAATTTGGTACCAGTAAAACAGACCCTGTTAAGAACGCACAAGCTTTTAATGTTGACCCTTGGCAGCTCACCATAAGTGGTGAATGCGATAAACCTTATACTTTAGACTTAGATGATTTAACAAAAGCCTTTGCCCTTGAAGAACGTATATATCGCATGAGATGTGTGGAAGCTTGGTCTATGGTTATTCCTTGGATAGGTTTTGAATTAGCTAACTTACTCAAAAAGGCTCAGCCAAACTCGCGGGCGAAATATGTTGCCTTTGAAACTTTGCATGATCCTGAGCAAATGCCTGGACAAGCGAGTAGAAGGATAGGCGGCGGTATTAACTACCCGTACGTAGAAGGCTTGCGTATTGATGAGGCGATGAATCCGTTAACACTGATGAGCGTTGGGTTATACGGTAAAACACTACCTTCACAAAATGGTGCTCCTATTCGTTTGGTGGTGCCTTGGAAGTACGGTTTCAAAAGTATTAAATCAATAGTGGGCATTAAATTTGTAGAGCAGCCACCTGCCTCTACTTGGAATATATTAGCGCCCAAAGAGTACGGGTTTTATGCCAATGTAAATCCGAAGGTTGATCACCCAAGGTGGAGCCAAGCGAGTGAACGTAGAATAACGTCGGGCGGATTATTTGCTCGAAATCGCATTGATACCCTACCTTTTAATGGATATGGGGAACAAGTCGCTGATATGTACAAAAACCTTAATTTGAAGAAGAATTTTTAGGTTTTATTTATGCAAAAAAATACTGTGCTTACTCAAGCACCCTATCAAAAATTGATATCAAAGCATAAAGTAAAACTATTGAAAATTTTTATTCATTTAGCTGCTTTATTACCCATAATTAATGCCTATTACTTAGCATTTACCGATCAATTAGGGGCAGATCCAGTTGAAGCGATTATTCACTTTACCGGTATCGGTGCTTTTAATTTATTACTATTAAGTTTAGCTATTACGCCGATCAGCAAACGCTTCAAGCTATCTATGTTACTTAAAGTTCGTCGTTTAGTGGGGTTATATAGTTTTGTATATGCGCTTTGTCACTTAGCCAATTTCTTGGTGTTTGAAGTACAATTTGACTGGATATTATTTATTAACGAAATTATTAAACGCCCATATATTACAGTAGGTATGGCTGGGTTATTAATATTATTCAGCTTAGCAGTAACCTCTATTTCTTTACTAAAAAGACATATGGGGAAACGTTGGCAAAAATTGCATAACTGGGTTTATTTAGCGGTTGTATTAGTGGGCATTCATTTTTATTGGTCGGTAAAGTCTGAAATTATTGAACCGAGTATTTACCTTATTATTACTTTAGTTTTATTAAGTTTACGTTTTAAAAAACTAACCTCGTTTAAAAAATAAAAAAGCTAGTCAGTAAATGCTGACTAGCTTTATTTAAGGTTAAATATAGATTAAGGGTTTGCTTGTAACGTTAACGTTATGCCAGAAGCAGTGCTATATCCATAAATATCAATGTACCAAGTTCCTGCGCCAGGGTTAGTAAAGTTACAGCTCTCATTGTTGCCATTCTTATACGGACGACAATCAAATGCGGTAGCTGTTGATTGCGCTCCTTTACGAATGTATAAGTCAGCATCACCAGAACCACCTGAAATACTAATGGTCATGTCGGCATAACCTGCTGGTAATACTTGCGTATAACGTTGCCATTGTCCTTGGGTGACTGAGATATTAGCGAGAGTATCACTAATTGGATCGTTACCACCTGGTGTACTCGTTGAATAACTACCAGTAAGACTTACGCCTGAAAAAGTAGAATATGCTTTTAAACGAACATAATAAGTACCGCCAGTTGATGTACCCGTACAAGACTCGCTGTTACCATTTTTATATGGACGACAGTCCCAAGTTGAGTCTGTTGGAGTTGCACCAAATTTCACGTACATATCTGCATCGCCTGAACCACCACTCATTGTAAAGCTAATGTTAGTTGCTCCAGCAGGTACTTCCATGGTGTAAACAATATCAGAACCTGTTGATGCACCTAAGTTTGATGCTGCAGTTCCATTGGTTAATACGTTATCGCTAGGGTCTGTTCCGCCATCAGGACAAGTACCAACACCGACAGCACACCAAGCTGTTTCTACAGCTGTTTTTTCAGCTGCGCCATATAAATCTTGTGCAGCCTGTGCTGTTGCAGTTCTTGCACCAGCAAAGTTAGTGTTTTGGTTCATATAAGTTACAAGAGCGCGATAGAAAATTTTCTCAGCTTTTGCCATACCAATACTAGGAACTTGTGCGGTTGATTTATTACGAGGGTGAGTTCCGCCGTCAACTAATAATACATACGCTAAGTTCGCTATACCTGAATTACCATGTACACCACCTTGGTCGTTACTATTATTTGGATTACTTACGTAAGGAATACGCTCTGGCCACCAATCTTTTGAGTAGTTGTCTTGGGTTGGGTTATTCATATATCGCAATGCTTTACCTGGCGTATTATATAAGCCATCACCTAATAACCACGATGAACTAGCCGTGCCATTACGGTAAGCCTCAGCAGAAACCCCTAAAATATCGGACCAAGCTTCATTTAATGCACCTGACGCATTCGCGTATACTAGGTTGGCTGTTTTATCAGTAACGCCATGCGTTAACTCATGGCCAATAATATCAAAGTCACTGGTGAAGTCATTTAAACCACTAGATGCTTGACCATACATCATTTGCGTACCTGTCCAGTAAGCATTCACCACGCCCATATCAACACTTGAAATTAATGTCATGCCATTGTTGTCTAAGCTGTCACGACCAAATTTACTTTGATAATAATCATAAACTTTTGATGCGCCGTCATGTGCACGTTGTGCAGCGGCATTACCACCACAACTTTGAGTGTTAGTACAAAGTAAAGAACCCGGCGCTGAGCTTGCTGGACCGCCATTTAAAGTGTATGTCTTCCAATTTTTCGATGAGTGAATTTGTGCTTCTCTACTTAACACTTCAGCAGTGTTCGCATCAAAATAAATGAAATCACGGCCAAAGTCTTCACCACCGTTATCCCAAGAAACTTCTACACGATAGGCCAATTTTGTTTCTTCACTCAAAGGTAAGTAAATATAAGAAAGTTCCGCTGTGCCGTTAACTTCACCTAAACTTTCCGCAGCGGCTATCGCTTGATTTTCACCTAAGTTGCTAGCACTACTATTAAGTGTGTTTAAACTATTGAATGCTGGTGATACCGGTGTTGAGCTTGTCGCTAAATTTCCGGTAATGCCGTAAATGTTTGCTTGGCTATTACCTGTACTCAATATGCCGACAGAACTATTAGCATGCATGATCATACTAGTACCATAAACTGTAATACCGTTAATGGTTTGATCAAAATGAGTATGTGTTTTGCCTAATTCATCAGTCCATTGTCTACGAACCTTAAAACTTTCATTACCAGTTGTAGCAAATTCACTCTGGCTCGAAATAATATCGGTAAGAGCTTGAACTGCCGCCCCCTGAGTCATACTGCCTAATTCACCAATGACAAAAGACGGAGCGCCATTTGCTGTTTGGTTTTGCACTGTCATGGAAGTAACTTCAGCGGCATAAATGTTGAGTGTCGATATGGCAAGTGATGAAGCGACGATTAATGACAACTTATTTATCTTATTATGTTTCTGCATTGGGTGATCCTATTTAATTTTGTACCTGAAATAAAACCCAGATGTTATTTTTATTTTCTCCAAAAATTTAAATATAATTTTTTAAAGAGGTTTGGAGGATTTTTAGCCAGTCTTTGCTGACAAATCAAACGTAACAGTAAAGTTAATGTGTTAACAACTTATTAATCAAATATTAACAACTTCCGCTGTATGCATATCTTTACAGAAAAAGATTAATTTAAATAAGAAAAGTTATGACGAGTTATTGTAATAATATCAATTTATTGAAAATGTCAGAGGTTATAGCATCGAGGGTAATAATGGAGGAGTGATCAATATCTAAATATAATAATGAAATTATTTTTGGAGGAAAAGCATAAAAAGAATGTTTAGTTGATAAAAGCCAATTCATTTTCCTGGTTGCTTTTTAGACTGACAAAGCTGACTTTTGGCTTAGTATCAATACTTGAAGTTAATCCTTCTACTAACAGTAATATAGTTTGAGATGGTGAGTTCGAATTTTTTGAGGTAATGATAACAGAAACAAGTTGACGCCAATTACAACCTACAAAGCCACAAATACCGCCGAGTTCTAAAGGTTGGTAGGTCACTTGATAGTTATTAGAGGATTTGTTTGCAAGGAAATTAATGATTTTTTCATGTGACTTTACCGCATCAATAGCGATATCTGCAGTGGAGTCTGCAGACTGAGAAGCATAAGAAGTCGATAATAGAAGAATGAATACCATGAACTTATACATTATTAAACTTTCCTTTTATCGACTATATTTTACATTATGCTACTGATTAAGTACGTGCAGTCACTTCTAATAGATGATAACCAAACTGAGTCTTTACAGGACCTTGAACTGTATTTAAATCCGCTGAAAAAACGACTTCGTCAAACTCTGGCACCATTTGGCCACGACCAAAAGTACCTAAATCGCCACCTTGCATTTTAGAAGGACAATTTGAATGCTCCTTTGCAACAACGGCAAAATCTTCCCCTGCTTCTATTTGTGCTTTAAGTGCTAAACATTGTTCTTCGGTATCGACTAATAAATGACGTGCTGATGCTTGTGACATGGAATTTCCTCTAAATATAATAAATATTACATTACTTTACCGTATCTATTGTAATAGTTAAAGAAAACGATGAATTGAAAGTAAATTCATCGTCTTTTTATTTTACTATATTAGTTTAAATGCTTAGTTAAAAAACCTTCAATCATGACCATCGCTTTTGCACGATTTACAGCATCATTTAATTGGTGGGTGCCATATTGAAAAAGCTCTAATTCTACGTCTTTCCTTGCGCGTATCAGAGCGTCATACATTGCTTCCGATTGATAGTAACTCACGCTTATATCAGCCTTTCCATGTATTAATAATACCGGTGCAGTAAATTCACTAGCATGACTCATAGGTGATACTCGTTTCATTTCATAAGGGGTATTACTCACTACATTATCGACATAGTTCTCTTGACCAAACCTCTCCCAGTGACTAATTTGTGATCTCATATTAGAGATCCCAGCAACACTAATTATACATTTGAAAAGTTTTGGGGTTTGAAAACCAGCAACTAATGCAGCATAGCCACCATAACTACTGCCAACAACACAGGCATTATTAACATTTGCTTGTCCAGTTTCTTTTAGCCATTGCATGGCATCGAGTAAATCTGTTTGCATTTTTTTGCCCCATTGCATATAGCCAGACGTTTTATATTTTTTACCATAACCCGTTGAACCACGAAAGTTAACTTGTAATACGGCATACCCTCGGCTAGCAAACATCTGGACAAATGTATCAAAAGATTGAGTGTCTCGGGCAAAAGGTCCGCCATGAGGGTAAAGAATAACAGGAGGATTTTCTACATTTTTGGGTAAGGTTAAGTAGCCATGCAATAACATGCCGTCTCTTGCTTTGAAATCAAAAGGTTGAACTTTAGGTAAGTCCGCTTTTGAGAGATATGGATATTGACTATACCAAGGTTTTAATTTCTTGGTTGCTTTATCAAATAAATAGTACTGAGTTGGCTTACTGTCGCTGACTGTTGAAAAAATAAAGTGATTTTTTTTAATATCCCAATCATATAAATTGGCAACTAAGTTATTTTTTGAAAAAACATTACTAATTTCACTTGCGAGTAAGCTATTTTCTTTATCAAAATAAACAAACCGTTCAAAACCATCATTGTACTTGTAGCCAATAACTTCTGTTAGCATCCCTGTTCGTTTGCTAATGGCTCCTGTGACATCATAATCGCCAGGTGCTTTTCCTAATAGTTCGCTATAACTTCCAGTGACAATATCATAACGCCAAAGAGACTCTTTAACGATATCACCTTTGTTCGGTGTATAGTCACTGATAACAATAATTGAGTTGCTTTCTGGTTCGAACAGCACAACTTTGAAAGTATCAGATATATATGGCTCTCTTGTTTTGATAAGTACCCAATCATCATCTGATGTTTTACGCGTATAAATATATCTAGTATCTACGTTTAGGTCTCTATCAGCACCAATCGCGAGTAAAACATCTCCTGTTTTTGTTACACCCCATTCAACAATACGAAGGGTATTAGGTAGAAATTTTTTAAAAGTACCATCATTGACATTAACCTTGAAGACAGAAGAATAATTCATGTCCCTAGGATCGCTCATTGTAATAAGAATATGATCAGGTTGTCCTACCAGTAAACTTAATAAATGTGGACTACTGTTATAATAAGCAGCAGGATCGTTACTCATATGGGTTTTTACATTTCTTTTACGAAGTTCTAAAGTATTACTGCCATCAATATTTGCTGAATAAAGATGGGTTATTCGGTATCTACCACTCTTCATTTTATAAGGTTGAGTAACTGAAACCAAAATTTTGTTATTGTTAGCCCAATAAATTTCCTCAATACGATATTTCTCTTCACCAAGTTCTACAACAACAGTCATTTCTCTGCTATTTTTAAAGGGAATAATCGCAACTTTAGTAAATCCACCTTGGTTCAATATAACCGCAATGTTGTTACCATCGGGTGATATTGAAGGGTTTGATACCATTGGCATTTGTGTAAAGTGTTTTAGCGGAATCAATGGGCTATTGGCGAAAGTATTGAAAGATATTATTGCAGATAGCAAAATAATATTAAAAAGTTTTAACATTTTTAGTCCTTTATATAATTTTTGCGTTGATTTTTAACAAAAAATATAGATTTTGACAAGTTTAACGCAAATTTATCAGAGTGGGAGAGGGATCTAATTCATCATTTCTGTAATCTTTCATATACGCTATGATCATTAATACTTTGGAAATTATCAATGTTTGTTCCCACGATTAAATATATTCACCATTTAATCTTGCGGTAAGCTATTGGTGAATAATTATTAAAGAACAAACAACTTTATATTATAAATTCATCTTTGAGTATCCAATAAATAAGCCTGCAGACAAGTACATATTTAAAAGGGTAGGTATTGTTTTGTAAGTATCTCAAGGTAACTATTTATCTTTTTCGTACCTTTTGTAAATAACTTAGAAAAATAAAAGCAAGTTAGCACTGTTAAACTAACTTGCTTATATTGTAAATGTTGTGATACCTATTATGATTTAAGGTGTTTACTTAAAAAAACCTCCATCATTTCCATCGCATTTTTTCTATTTCCTGCATCATTTAAATGGTGTGTCCCGAACTTGAAAAGCTCAAGTTCAACATCTTTCCCTGCCTTATTTAAAGCATCATACATTCTTTCAGATTGGTAAAAGCTGACTCTTGTATCTACTTTCCCATGAATTAATAAAACAGGTGCCTTAAAAGATGTAACATGCTCTATAGGAGATACTTTCTTCATTTCACTTGATGATCTACTAACCGCATTATTAATATAACTATCATAGCCAAATTTTTTCCAATGACTGATCTGAGATCCCATGTCAGAAACGCCAGCAAGACTAATGATACATTTAAAGCGATCAGGGGTTTGAAATCCAGCAACTAATGCAGCGTAACCACCGTAACTAGCTCCAACGATACATGCATTATTAGTATCTGCTTGTTTTGTATCTTTTAACCACGCCATAGCGTCTAACAAATCTGTTTGCATTTTTTTCCCCCATTGCATGTACCCAGAGGTTTGATACCTATTACCATAACCAGTAGAACCTCTATAATTCACCTGCATTACAGCATATCCTCGACTCGCGAACATTTGCACGAATGAATCAAAGTATTGAGAGTCTCGGGCGTAAGGTCCACCGTGAGGATAAAGAACAACGGGTGGATTTTTAACATTATTAGGTAGTGTTAAATAACCGTGAAGCTTCATACCATCTCGGGCCGTGAAATCAAAGGGTTGTACTTTAGGCAAGTTCATTTTAGAAAGATGAGGATATTGGCCATACCAAGGCGTTAACTTCTTAGTAGGCTGATCAAATAAATAATACTTAGTGGGTTTACTATCACTTATAGTGGAAATAATGTGACGATTTTTTGTTGCATCACTATCATAAATATTGGCGTGTAAGTTGTTCTTTGCAAAAACATTACGAATTTCCTTGTTGAGAGAATCAGTGTTTTTATCAAAATAAACATAACGCACAAAACCATCATTATACTTGTAGCCAATAACTTCTTTTAGCTTGCCCACTCGTTTAGTTATTGCTCCTGTAACATCAAATTTCCCTGGTGCTTTTCCTAAACGTTCACTAAATTTTCCAGTGCTAATGTCGTAACGCCATAAAGACTCTTTAACGATATCATCTTTATTTTCTGTATAATCACTAATAACAATAATTGAATTGTTTTCAGGTTCGTACATCACTACATTAAAGGTATCCGATTTATATGCTTCTCTAGTTTTTACCTTTACCCACTCATCATTTACTGTTTTACGCGTATAGATATAACTAATATCTTTATTGGGATCCTTATCAACACCAATAGCGAGTAGAATATCTCCTTTTTTTGTTACTCCCCAACCATATATGCGAAGTGAGTTAGGTAGATACTTTTCAAAACTACCATCATTGACATTCACTTTGAATACAGAAGAATAATTCCTATCTCTAGGATCACTCATTGTAATAAGAATATGCTCAGGTTCGTCTATCAATAAACTTAACAAATGTGGACTACTATAATAATAAGTCATAGGGTCTTTAGTTCGATTGGTTTTTATATATTTTTTTCGAACTTCAAAAACGTCAGTGCCATCAATGTTTGCTGAATAAAGGTGAGTTGTTCGCAGTCTCATACCCTCTAGGTTAAATGGCTGAGTAACTGAAACTAATATTTTTTCGTTGTTAGCCCAATTAATTTCCTCAATGCGATATCTCTCTCCACCAAGTTGTACAACGACAGTCATTTCCTTACGATTTTCAAAGGGAATAATAGCAACTTGAGTGAACTCGCCTTGGTTCAAAATCACAGCGATGTTTTTGCCATCGGGTGATATTGAAGGGCTTGAGACCATTGGCATTTGTGTGAAGTGTTTTAACGGTATCAACGGGCTCTTGGCGAAAGTATTGAAAGATATTATTGCAGTTAGCAAAATAATATTAAAAAAGTTTAACATTTTTAGTCCTTTATATAGATATTATAATAATTTGTAACAAAAAATGTACATTTTAACAAGTGAAATTTATGCTTTGTTTAGGGGGGATAATTTATCACTTATATTATTTACTTCATGATAAGTTATTTAACTCGTTATTCTTTGGACGTTTTCAATGTTTTTACCTAATTTAAAACACCTTCGTTATTTACTTGCCTTATATCAAGAGCAAAACTTTCACCGTGCTGCAAGCGCCTGCTTTGTTAGCCAGTCAACATTAAGTAGTGCTATTTTGAAATTAGAGCAACAACTTAATTGTCAGCTTATTGAACGAGATAATAAGTCTTTTATCTTTACTGCACAAGGCCTTGCAGTAGTCGAAAGATCTCGTCAGTTGCTGGTTTCAGCCAATGAATTAGTTAATTTTGCAAAGCAACAAGGGGATGAATTTTCAGGTAGGGTCCGTATTGGTTGTATACCTACCATAGCACCATTTTTTTTAACTGATTTTGTTAATTCATGCCAAAAAGTATTGCCCGATTTAGATATGTACTTACGCGAAGACACGACTGAAAACTTAGTGAAAATGCTCAACAATGGTGAAATTGATGTGCTGATTTTAGCGTTGCCTATTGCGCTTAATAATTTTCATTGTAAAACGGTGGGTAAAGATCCCTTCTTTATGGCTGGAGAATACGGTTTGGTGAGTAAATTTCAGCAAACAGGTAATTACCAAAACCTTCCTGAACAAAGTGTTTTTTTATTATCATCAGAGCACTGTCTAACTGAGCATGCCGTTTCAGCGTGTAAACTGGCGGATAAAACCCGTATCAACCCATTTTCAGCATCAAGTTTGTCTACACTTGTGCAAATGACCGCTCTTCATCAAGGTGTTACCTTCTTACCTGAAATGGCAATAAAAAAAGGAGTAGGTAAAGCTGAAAAGTTAACCATCGAAAAACTAGACGAAGAATTCTACCGAGAAATTGGGCTAGTTTGGCGTAAAACCTCCATGAGAAACTCGCTATATAATCAGCTAGGGCAGATTATTGAAAGTCTTTTAAATTAAAATCAATTTATTTTAAATTATTTCAAACTTTATTCATTGTCATAGCTACATCTATAGTAACTGACAAACATAAGCGCATATCGATTAAAAAATAATAGGAATATACGTGTTCGAACGAAGTGATGAAACACTAGTAAAGCAAGCACTAAATGGTAAAAAGTCGGCTTGGGTAACGTTAGTAAAACGTTATGAAAAGAAACTTTATAACTACACCTTGCGCATGGTGAGTAATCCGGCTGATGCCATGGATTTAATGCAAGATGTGTTTGTAGCTGTTTTTAGAAGCTTATCGACTTTTCGTGGTGACAGTCCATTTAAAGGATGGATGTTCAAAATTGCACATTACAGGTGTATTGAATTTTACCGTCGTAAAAAGCCAACTCAATCCCTTGATGATGTACCTGAGCAGTTTGATGAAAGCAATGATGAGTGCCCTGAGTATCATGCAGTTTCTGGGCAACAAGCAACGGCTTTACATAAAGCAATGAAAACACTACCAGTAAATCAAAAGTTGGTAGTTGAATTGAAGTTTTTCCAACATTGCACGTTTGATGAAATCGCTAAGCAATTAGGCATCTCAGTAAACACCGTTAAATCTCGTTTATATAGCGGTTTAGATAAATTAAAAGATCATTTGGAGTTTGATTATGTCTGAAGATAAAAAATTAACATCAGAAAAAGCCTTTGAAAAATGGCTAGACCGTTCAGACCTTGTCGAAGATGAACAGAGCCAGCAAGTGCAAAGTAATACTAATACTAATGAAGAGACTGTTTGGCAAGAAAGGTTAAAAACGGCACAAACAGTTGAGCATCAAGTGAGCTTAGAAGCGGAACACAAGGTGCCTCATTGGGATCGTTCGGCTGCTTTTGAAAGTGACAAATCACCCTGGTGGCAATGGGGCGGATTACCCGCAATGTCGATGGCATTTTCAATGTTTGCAATGGCACTCGTCTTGTTCAAAGTTGAATTAGTAATGAAAGACGATGGCGTGTTATTAACTTTTGCTGGCTCAACGCAAGCGCAAATTAATCAGGTGAGTTATAGCCAAGAGGAGATTAATGTCTTAGTCGATGCCAAAGTCGACCAGAAACTGCAACGATTTGCTAGTGAACAACAAGTGATTTTAGCTAACTACGTCGCTGATATTAAAGTGAAGCAGCAAGACAGCAACTTGCAATTAGCGAGTTACCTTATAGGAGCAACACGAAAAGAGCGGAAAGAAGACATGGGTGATTTCGTTCAATACATTAATGACCAACGAGCTGATGACTCGTTAGATAATAAAATTAAATTTCAACAGCTTGAAAATGAAATTAACTATCAAGCAATAAAAACGCAAAGAACTAACTATCAACCTAAAACTATTAAATCACAAAATTCAGACGGCTTAGGTTTAACAACAAAACCTGCTAGTTGGACTTCAGAGGAGTAAGACCATGAAAAAATTAATGACATTTATCCCAGCAGCGCTATTTATTTTAACAAGTACACTAGCGACAACCACAACTTTGGCTGCAGATAATGGTGAATATGCAGCCATGCACAAGCAACTTGATATTATGAGTAACATTATAAAGTCATCAGTGAGTGTTCAAAATGGACGTAAAGGCTCGAAAATTACCAGTATTGAAAGTACTTATTTAAAAGGGCAAGGTATTATTTTTACCATTAATTCTAGCTCAGGTAACAATCATTGGGGCAATTTCAACTTTAATTTTGCCATGCCTGACTTTCCTGCTGTACCGGTAGCCCCTATCGCACCGATGGCTCCGAGTAGGAGCTCGAATGATGATACTGAGTTCCAAGCACAAATTAACGAGACAGTTGCACGTAGTATGGAAGAAGCGACGCAAGCATACGAACATGCAATGCAATCGTTTGAACATAATCGTGAAGGGTATCGCGAACTACGAGAAGAACAGCGTGATTTGTCGTATGAGTTAAGAGATGTTGCTCGAGAAAAGCGTGACATCGAATATAGGCTACGTAGAGCTGACGATGAAGATAAAAAAGAGCTACAAAGCGAACTTGAAACATTAAAAAAGCAAACCGAAAAACTTGCAGTTAGCCAAAAAGCGTTTAAAGAAAGAAGTGATGTATTGAGAAAAGAGCAGCAAAAACAAAAATCAGAACGAGAAAAAGCTAGAGGAACTTATTATCAAGACCTAAGTACCTCATTAACTGAAACACTTTGCTTGTATGGCAATGGTCTAAAATCGCTTCCTAAAAATGAACACGTGAGTGTTATTTTAAAATCGGCTGGAGACAAAATGGGTCGTCGCTATAAAGATAGTATTTTAGTCTTTAGTAAAAAAGACATAAGCGATTGTTCAGCCGATAAAATTACGGTCTCTAAGCTCACAGAAAAAAGCCAAAATTATCAGTTTTAATAAATTAGAGGAATAATATTTAGTCAGTATCTCTAGGAAAACCTTTTTGCCACTTAACTATTCTTAGTAAGTGGCATTTTTTTGTTCTGAAATAAGTTTGTTGCTAAAGTTATTCGCTACAATAATTGAGCTACCTTTATTTTTGGAAAATTATTATGTTGTTCTTATATTTATATTTGGGTTATTTGCTGGTGAAGCTTTATTCGGTTATTGGGGTTTTATCTCAAGAAAAAATAGCGCTATCAGCTCTGTTTTTTTCAATAGTTGTATTTTTCATTTGGTCTTTTATACCTGTGTTAGCTTATTTGTTTGCCAAGTTAATAGGTGCAAAGGGGCGCTCAAGTGCGAAGGCGCTAATTGTCATCGGTGCGAGTGCCGCTTTGTTAGAAAATGCTTTGTTTTATTTTAATGTGTTAACGCCTTACCAAGGAGATAGAGGCACGCTTATCGTGATGGGGATATTTTTTATTACCGCTTACTTTTCCTTAGTAACTCCAAGTTTATTTGTGAAAAACGAAAGCGTATAGAATCGCAAAGAAAAGAGTATCAAAAAGAGGGGATCAAAGCATAGAACAGCAAAAGCCTAAAGAATATCCTTTACGCTTTTTCCATTATCATTGATTATTCTGCTTGGCTAAATACCATATTAATATAGTCAACCATACCAATAACTTCATTTTTTTCAATTACTGGCGCTAAGTGAATACTAAAGCGTTCAAATAGTCGGGCGCAGTATCGAACATCCATATTAGGATCAACACTTAATAAAGGCTTTGCCATTATTTCATATAAGTTGACGCGATCCGGTGAACGGTCTTTTGCTAATACTTCTTTGGCGATATCTGCAAGCATCACTAAACCATACTCGTCTTGTTCATGGCGCTTATTAATGATTAACGCACTAACGTTATGTTGTTTAGCTAGCTTAATACCTTCTGCAACTGTCATCATGCCATCGGCAAATTGATAGTTGTTGGTGGTCATTGCGTCTTTAACTTGCACTAATTTATGGTTCATAGTTCTTCCTCAACTTTACCTTTTAAGCGCTCAACTTGATGAGCCACACCTACGGCATCTTCCACATTTAGTTGAATCGCAATGCCTTTACCTGGATCTTCATCGAAGCCAGCTATTTTACTGATACGCTCAAGTATCTTTCTTGATAAATGCTCTTCAACAACAAAAAGTAATACATCTCTTTGTGTTTCAAGTTGCATGCCAAAAAAAGTACGTTGGCGTTTAATGCCTTCGCCTCTGGCATTATTTATAATGGTGGCGCCAGTGGCTCCTGCCATTCGTGCGCCTTTCATTACGTCATCTGTTACGCCGTCGTCAACAAATGCGACAATTAATTTGAATTGCATGTGATCACCTGTCTTGCTTATCTTGTTGATAGATTTTTATAGGGGCTTGTTCTGCCTCTTGTTTTTTTTGTCTTAATGTACGTTTATTCATTTTAATTCGTTGTCGTTTTTTTACATTTCGTTCCACTTGATGCGCTTTAGCTTGCGTTAACTGGGCATAAGCCATAACGGCAATAATAGGGCATAAACTCGCGAAAGCGATTAAACCAAAACCGTCTATTAGAGGGCTTCGTCCAGGAATTGTACTGGCTAATCCTAAACCTAAAGCGGCCACTAAGGGCACAGTTACGGTAGAGGTGGTAACACCGCCAGAATCATAGGCTAAGGGCACAATTAACTTGGGGCAATAAAAAGTCTGAATAACAACAACCACATAGCCTGCGATAATATAGTAATGAAGAGGGTGACCAACAACGATTCGATAACTGCCTAGCGCAATACCAACTGAAACGCCTATTGCTACTGAAATACGCAAACTAGTCGCGTTAATAGCGCCACCAGAAACTTCTTCGGCTTTTAGTGCCACCGCAATAAGTGAGGGCTCTGCAATAGTGGTGCTAAAACCAATCGCCGCAGCAAAAACATAAACCCAAGCGTAATCAGACCAATGTACTGTGGTTAAAACCGCCGCCCCTTCATGAATAAATTCAGGTGCGGTAAGTTGTTCAGCCATCATTTTACCCAGCGGAAATAATGCTTTTTCTAGGCCAAGTAAAAATAGTGCTAAACCGATTAATACATAAATGAAACCAAAACCGACTTGCTTGATATGGGGAATAGGCCTGCGAATAACTAATAGCTGAAAAGCCAAGATAATCGATAAAATAGGTAATACGTCGATGACAGTATTCTTTAAGGTTTGAAAAAACTCCAATAATAACGCCATTAGCTGATCGCCATGCCGTATATCATGACAAAAACCATTGGGGTTAATGAAGCAAAAGCGATCAAACCGAAACCGTCTATCATCGGATTTCTGCCCTTGATAGCAGAAGCTAAACCAACACCAAGTGCTGTGACTAATGGCACAGTAATCGTCGAGGTAGTAACGCCACCAGAGTCATAGGCAATACCTATAATCCAGTTAGGAGCGATTATGGTCATAAGTACGACAACCACATAACCGCCTAGAATTAAATAATGAATAGGCCAGCCACGAATTATGCGTAATACGCCGATAACAATGGCAAAACCAACGGCAAATGCAACGGTATAACGTAAACCGTTGGCGTAGGATAGTTGTGCATCAATAGTGTTGTTAATAATGCCACCAGTAGCCGCAACAATTGCAGCTTCTTTTGCTACGGCAATGAGTGATGGCTCGGCAACTGTAGTACCAAAACCTAAACAAAAGGCAAAAGTAAGTAACCAGTTAATACTGCCTTTTCTAGCAAAAGCTTGCGCCATCGATTCGCCAATGGGGAATAAGCCCATTTCTAAACCATAAATAAAAAACGTTAAGCCCAGTACGACTAATGCTAAGCCCACTAATATATCGGCAATATTAGGCATGGGTTGCTGAAGAACGGCAAATTGAAAAAAAGCGATCACTAATACGATAGGCAGCAAATCTTTGCAGCTACCCAGTAAGGCTTTAAAGAAAACTAATAATTGTTGATTCATAAATACTAGCGTAATGGCGAATTATAAATATTATAGTATTGGTGGAAACAATTACTTTGCGTTGAATCAAAGTAATTGTTTTATTTGAATTTAAGCGTAGCACAATGCTGACAAAACAGATGGAATGGTATCAGAATTATATGGGGGATTTAGTTAAAACGACTTAAACAAAATGGGCTAATATCGATATCGGTTGGCTGCTTCGTTATCAGCTGTCCAATTAATTTTCCGGTAATGGCGCCTTGAGTTAACCCTAAGTGTTGATGTCCCAAGGCGAGAAATATATTGTCATGGTTTGGCGCTTGGCCTATAACCGGTAATGAATCGGGAAGAGAAGGGCGATGTCCCATCCACTTATACTCTTCTTTTGCTGTTTGTGCATTAAATTCAGGTAAAACGGTGAGCACCTGTTGTGCATTTTTAAAAAGCATATCAGCTCGTTTCATATTAGCTTGCTGTTTTAAACCCGCATATTCAACCGTTCCCGCTAACCTTAAGCCGTGCGCCATAGGAGTCATAATAAATTTTCTTTCTGCCGATGCTACCGGACGTGACAATTGAACTTCCATTTTACATGGCGGTAAATCTAAACTATATCCTCGCTCAGCCTCTATGGGTAAAGCGTAACCCAAAGGCTTTAATAGTGTTTTCGACCAGGCGCCACTCGCAATGACCACTTGATCAAATATCAAGATTTCTTTTTTTGTTGTTAGGCTGGCGCCACTACTATTGTGGCTAATGTGAAGTACTTCTGCTTGTTTGTACTCACAACCTTTAGTAAAAGCTAGCTTAGCCAATTGAGCGCAAATAGCTGAAGGGTCAGCAGTATGTCCTACTTCGGTAAAATATAAAGATGCTTGAATATTTTTACTTAAATTGGGCTCTAACAATAACGTTTGCTGGCGATCGAGCAATAACACGCTAATGCCGGCATTTTTATAATGTTCAAAGTATCCCTTGATGGTTTTATCTGAACTGTTTTCAAAGACTAATAAACTGCCTTTTAACGTTAATAGCGCTTCAGCTTTTGCTTCTTTTAAAAGGGGTTGGTAATAACGAATGGCATTTTTATTGAGTGTTTTTAATGCGGCACTATTTTTTGAACGTTTACTGGCAAGCATATTCCATATAAATTGGCCGAACCATGGTAATGCCCTAGGCAAGTAAGAAGCAGATAAAGAAACAGGGCCTAAGGGATCCAGTAATAGTTTAGGAAACTGCCATAACAAGTTAGGCTCTGCCAATGGAAATACTTGCTCGGTGGCAAAGTGTCCAGCGTTTGCTTTTGAGCATCCTTCTCCGATGCCTGCCTTGTCGATAAGTGTGACTTGAAAGCCGAGTGACTGTAATTCAAGCGCACAGTTAATACCGATGATGCCAGCACCGATCACGGCAATGTTTTTTTCAGCCTTACCAATATTTAATGTTGTCATGTTTATCTACTTACTGAAGTGATTGTTTTATTTATAGATTAGCGCAGTAAAAAACCTTGCGGAAATATGTCATTTTTATCGACTAAAAATTGGTGGATACCGGTAATAAAAGCTCTACCGCTAACACGGGGAGTAACCGCTTCTTTGTTATAGTAATTAATTGATCCTTCGATGTTTACTGTCATCTCCCCACCAGTAATACTTTCAATAATGACTTTCTCACCTACAGGTAAATCTTCTTTAATTGCTAATAAAGCAGAGCGAGCACTTACGCCTGTACCTGTTGGAGAACGGTCAAGTTCACCTTCAGCAAAAATACAAACATGACGAGAGTGAGAAGCTGAACGTGCTGTTTTTTTCGAATGAAAAATGACGCCATATAAAAAGCTGAGATCTTTTTCAAGTGGATGTTTTATATTGTAATCAGCCATAACCGCTTTTTTAATAGCTCGGCCTGCTGCTATTAAACCTTGGCTATTTGAAGCTTCGCAACTTAAGTGTAAATCGTCAGCATCGACAAAAGCATAATAAGCACCACCAAAAGCAATATCATAATTAACCTTGCCGACTCCGTGAACGTCTACTTGTTGATTAAGTGCTTCGACAAAAGCTGGAACATTATCAAAACTTACCGATAATTGGTTGTTATTCATTTCAGCGTAAGCTTTGATAAAACCAGCCGGCGCATCAATACCAATATATTCACCGGTCTCGGGCATAGGGAGGGCATTCGTTTCTATTGCAACGGCTACCGCGGCAATAATGCCATGGCCACACATACTTGAATAACCTTCGTTGTGCATAAACAAAATGCCAAACGTAGCATCTTCTGTGCACGGTTCAGTAATCAGTGCCCCGTACATATCTCCATGGCCGCGAGGTTCATACATTAAAAATTGACGGTAATTATCTAAATGCTCAGTTAAAAACTGACGTTTGTCTAAAATGGTATCACCGACGATTTCAGGGTAACCGCCAGTAATAATACGCAATGGCTCCCCTTCGGTATGGGCGTCAATACTGGTTACGCAAAGATATTTTTCAGAGTTAAGCGCTAAGTTTTCATGGTTAAACTGCATAGTTTTTTACTCGATATAAAATTAAACCTTGTACAATGAGAAGAATTGTATACAATATCCTATGTCAAATCCACTATACTGTTTGTTTTTTTAAAGTCTTCAATAAGCCTTTAAAAAACAAACAGTATAGTAAGTAAGAAACAAAGTAATTTGTAAAGTAGTGAATAACTAATAATGAAAGGTATTAACTGGCAAGGCGTAAATCCAGCTGTAACTACCCAATTTTTTATGATTTGTCGAAATTCAATTTAGATTAATACATATTAATTTAAATGGTTAAGGCTAAAGCCTCATTTACAAGCCCTATACTTGTATTTGGGGCTTTATACCAATTCCATTAAGTTTCTTCCCACTCAGCGAAATTTAAAAGGCTTAGAGGCAAGGCATTGATTGAAGAGAATGGTTATTCCCTTCTCAAAATTAATAACGCAGTCTGTAAGCCTTTTAAAATAGCCCTTTGGGAGCTTGCTAGCGATTCGATAACCGCACAGAATTTCTTTCATATAGAATAACTATATGCAAAAAAATTCTATTTGTTCTCAAAACGTTGGCAAGCTCTGAGTGGGAACAAACTTAATGGACTTGGTATTAATCTTAATAAAACATGGAGAATATATACCTAAGCCGTTTGGGTATAATATGGATAATCAAAGGTAGAATATGATCAAAGGCACTTATTTTTGTATAGACGCTCATACTTGCGGTAACCCTGTTCGACTGGTTACTAGTGGTCACCCTAATTTAAAAGGGCAAACCATGAGTGAAAAACGACAAGATTTTTTAGAAAATCATGATTGGATCCGTCAAGGTCTAATGTTTGAACCTCGTGGCCACGACATGATGTCTGGTGCGTTTTTATATCCTCCTTGTAGTGATAATGCTGACGCGTCTATTTTATTTATCGAAACATCTGGCTGTTTACCTATGTGCGGTCATGGCACAATTGGTACCGTGACCTCTGGCTTAGAAAGCGGGTTGTTAACACCAAAAATTGCAGGGAAATTAACCCTTGATGTACCCGCCGGGCAAATTGAAGTGGAGTACACCTTACAAGGTGAATCCGATGAAAGCCCGCTGCATGAAAAGCCCATAACAAAAGTAGATTCAGTGAAAATTTACAATGTCGCTGCCTATTTAGCCCACCAAGATATTGAACTTTATATTGAAGGGTTAGGGCTGATAACCGTTGATGTTTCTTATGGTGGCAATTATTACGTGATAGTTGAGCCACAAAAAAACTTTCCTGGCATTGACCAATGGACAGCAAGTGAATTACTGCATTGGAGCCCGATTGTTCGTGCAGAAGCAAGCAAGGCCGTTACCTGTATTCATCCTGAAGACCCTAGTGTGAACGGCGTTTCACATGTGCTGTGGACAGGAAAACCTAAAAATACAGATTCAGACGCGGCTAATGCGGTATTTTACGGTGAGAAAGCACTCGATAGATCGCCCTGTGGAACAGGCACGAGCGCGCGAATGGCACAACTTTATGCCAAAGGACAATTAAGCTTAGGCGATAGCTTTATTCATGAAAGCTATATTGGTAGCCAGTTTGTTGGAAAAATAGAACAAATTGTAGAACTCAACTGTGACAGCACTTATTCACAAGGTGTTGAAGGCAAGATGTCGGCGATAAAGCCTAGCATTCAAGGTTGGGCAAAAGTATTTGGTAAAAACTGTATCACGATTGATGACGATGACCCGTATGCCTTTGGTTTTGTTGTTACATAATCAAAAAAATTATTAGCTAAAATAACATTGAGTAGGAATAGATAATGAATATTACCGGAAAAAATTTAATCGCAGGCGAATGGTCTGGCGATACAACTAACGGTTTCTCAGCAATGAATGCCGTTACTAATCAAACAATGAAAGAAAAATTTGCTGACGCGAGCGAACAGGAAATTGATCAAGCGATTGGCAAAGCCAACCAAGCCTTTTATTCTTACAGTCAATTAAGTGCCGAAAAACGTGCGACTTTTCTACGTACTATTGGTGAACAAATTCTTGCTTTAGGTGACGATTTAGTTGAAATGGCATGTGCAGAAACAGGCTTGCCTGCGATGCGTATTCAAGGTGAACGCGGTCGTACTATCGGACAGCTAGGTTTATTTGCTAACTTATTAGAACAAGGTGAATATCAAGCGGTTATCGATTTAGCGGATGCTAATCGTCAACCTTTACCAAAGCCTGAAACGCGCTTAGGTTATTTGCCACTTGGCGCTGTTGCTGTTTTTGCTGCCAGTAATTTCCCATTAGCATTTTCGACGGCAGGTGGTGATACAGCTTCCGCTCTTGCTGCTGGCTGTCCTGTTGTGATGAAAGCACATGCCGCTCATCCAGGAACGGCTGAGTTAGTTGCTCAGGCGATCAATAAAGCCATAGAAATTTGCGGTGTTGATGCAGGTGTTTTCTCGCTTATCCAAGGGAAAAACTATGGGATTTCTAGTCAAATAGTGACGCACCCACTTATTAAAGCTGTTGGCTTTACTGGGTCTGAACGTGTCGGTATGATTTTGCAACGTCAAATTAATGAACGTGCAGAGCCGATTCCTTTTTATGGTGAACTCGGCAGCGTTAACCCGCAATTAATTCTAGCGAACAAATTGGCTAACGATGCGAAAGGCTTGGCACAAGGATTAGTCGCTTCATTAATGATGGCGCAAGGACAGTTTTGTACGAGTCCTGGTATTTGGGCATATGTTACGGATGAAAATACGCCAGTATTTGAAAAATCAGCGGCTGATGCGATCAGTGAAACTTCAGCGGGTGTTATGTTAACGCCGAGTATGGCGGCTTCATACAATAGCACTGTAGCTCAATGGCTAGATATTTCGGGTGTTGAATGTTTAGCTCAAGGTAAAAAACCAGCAGAAGGCCAAGAACATTTTTGTTCTGCTGCACTGTTTGCTACCGATTTAGCAACGTTTAAAGCCAGTAACGAATTGCAGGAAGAAGTATTTGGTTCGAGTGCATTGATTGTTCGCTGTGAAGATCAAGCGCAGCTTATGGAATTTATTGGTTTACTAAATGGTAGCTTAACGGCAAGTATTCATGCCAGTGAGCAAGACCTTAATACAGCTAAGCAAGTTGCTTTAAGCCTTGCTCATAAAGTAGGTCGTTTAATCTATAATCAAATGCCTACGGGCGTTGAAGTCTGTGCATCAATGAATCATGGCGGGCCTTTCCCTGCTTCTACCCAAATAAGAACCACTTCGGTAGGCAGTGAAGCAATCAAACGTTTTCAGCGACCTATTTGTTATCAAAATATGCCTAATGAGCTGTTACCTGAATTGCTGAAAAGTTAACTTTTCTCTCGATAAAGCGGCTAATATCTACTAGCCGCTTTTGTTTAGCTGATAAATCCTTATAATGACTGCACACTTTCAAGAGAAGTCTTTTATGAGCATAGTTTACAAAACCCGAACGCAGTTAGTTGTTGAGACCCTTAGAGAGAAGATTTTAAGTGGTGAGATTAAAGCGGGGCAACCTTTACGCCAAGCGGCATTAGCAGAAGAGTTAAATGTTAGCCGTATTCCAGTACGTGAAGCGTTATTGCAACTTGAAGCTGAAGGATTAGTTTCTTTTGAACCTCATAAAGGCGCGACTGCCACTGAGCTTACTGCCAGCCAAGTCGATGAATTATTTGAATTAAGAGCAATGCTTGAAGCCGATTTGTTGGCTTCATCAATACCGCATATCAGCGATGAAAAACTTGCTGAAGCCACTGAGCTTTTATCGCGATTAGATAAAGCTTTGGGGAAAGAAAATGCGGCGAATACCTGGAGTGAGTTAAACTCTGATTATCATAATTGTCTTTATTCAGGCGCGAACCGACCACAAACTCAAGACTTAGTGAATACGTTAAATAAAAATGCTGACCGTTATATTCGGATGCATTTATTATGGGCAGGTGGTATTTCTAAAGCTGAGTCTGAGCACAATGAATTATTAGCTTTGTGTAAAGCGCGTGATGTAGAAAAGTCAGTTGCTTTACTTAAACAGCATATTCTTGGTTCTCGTGACGAGATAAAGGAATTCTTGAGTGAACGTGAACTAGCCGCAGCAGCAAACAAATAGTTCGTTGAGGCGAAACTATGTGTTCTTCATATTTTCGCCTTTTCGAATGATTATTGATACCTTAATATTGTTGTTCTTCTGAAGTGATTTAAGAATATTATTTCATCCATAAAACCTGATGTAGCCTGTATTAAAACTAAGCATTTATTGACATTTTCAATGCAAATCATTAGTATTCCCGCGCCGTAAAATCCTGAGTCACTCTTTAATAAGCAATTAACATTTATTGTTAAATTTACCTATTATTAGAAGGCTATCAGGTTATACCTATCTATTTAATTAATGAGAGTGCAATGTTTGAATTACATGCCAGTAAAGTTTCCAATCTAAAGAATGATGTTCTTTCAGGTTTTACCGTCGCTTTGGCGCTAGTGCCTGAAGCGGTTGCTTTTGCCTTTGTTGCGGGTGTTGATCCTCTCGTTGGTTTATACGCTGCCTTTATGGTGGGTTTAATTACTTCTATTTTTGGTGGGCGTCCAGGAATGATTTCTGGTGCTACTGGCGCTATGGCCGTAGTGATGGTGGCTTTAGTTGCTACGCATGGAATAGAGTACTTGTTTGCCACAGTGGTATTAACCGGTTTTCTGCAAATATTAGCAGGGGTCTTTAAGCTCGGGAAATTTATCCGCTTAGTACCACACCCCGTTATGCTCGGCTTTGTAAATGGTTTAGCTATTGTTATATTCTTAGCTCAATTAGGGCAGTTTAAATTTACTAATGAAGCTGGCGAACTTGAATGGATGCAAGGTACACCACTTTATACTATGTTAGGGTTAATTCTATTAACCATGGCTATTATTCATTTCTTCCCTAAAATCACTAAAGCCGTACCTTCGACTCTTGTAGCCATTGTTTTTGTGTCATTTTTAGTCTTTGGTATTAATCTTGATACCAAACTTGTTGGCGATATTGCTTCTATTGCGGGTGGTTTGCCGACGTTTCATATTCCAAGTGTTCCTTTTAATTTAAATACTTTGCAAATTATACTGCCATTCGCACTAGTGTTGGCCGCGATTGGTTTGATTGAATCTTTATTAACATTAACCCTTATCGATGAATTAACCGGTACTCGTGGTCGCGGTAATAAAGAATGTATTGCTCAAGGTGCTGCGAATACTGCTTGTGGCTTTTTTGGTGCTATGGGTGGTTGTGCCATGATTGGACAGTCTATGATCAACGTAAACTCAGGTGGACGAGGTAGAGCGTCAGGTATAACTGCAGCTTTAGCATTACTTGGTTTTATTCTCTTTGCTTCAGGGTTAATTGAACAAATTCCATTAGCTGCTTTAGTTGGTGTTATGTTCATCGTTGTTATTGGTACTTTTGAATGGTCAAGTTTTCGTATACTGAAGAAGGTTCCTAAAGCCGATGCTTTTGTTATCATTCTTGTTTCGGGTGTTACTGTTTATTCAGATCTTGCTGTTGCAGTAGTCGTTGGTGTGATTGTTTCAGCATTAGTTTTTGCATGGGAACACGCAAAACACGTTATCGTTCATCGCTCAACTGATGCTAACGGTTCTACTGTTTATGATGTTACAGGTCCATTATTTTTTGGTTCGATTTCAAACTTTTTAGAACAGTTTGATATGGACAAGGATAGCGATGATGTCATTGTTGAATTTAAAAATTCACGTGTCGTTGACCATTCAGCCATTGAAGCGATTGATACATTAGCAGAACGTTATTTATCACGTGGCAAAACCATGCATTTAAGACACTTAAGTCCTGAATGTACGCAATTACTCACTAAAGCTGGCAGTTTAGTTGAAATAAATGTGATTGAAGATCCTGATTATCATATTGTTTCTGATAAATTAGCGTAAAAAATAATATGAGCCTATACCCGTGACTATTCAAAGTGCGGGTATATACGTTATGATAAACGTATAGGCTTTTTAATTTGGCCAAAGGTTTATATGCAATTAGAATTTTTTGATGTTCCTAGTCCCTGTGTTGGCATTTGTCAGTCTGACGAAAAAGGCAATTGCCTTGGTTGCTATCGCTCGCGTGAAGAACGACAAGGCTGGATAAACTTAACCACAGATGACAAGCAAAAAGTAATCAAGCGCTGTCTGGGGCGTAAAAAACGTAAAAACGCGACACCAAAAATTAAAGCGACCGAAATAGCGGTAGCCGAGCTTCAACCATCATTACTCGATCCTTCAGAAAAAAATAAAGTAAAGACATCAAGTGATCTTGATTTTGGTGACTTTGAACTTTAGTCCATCTGCTTAACCACTCAACGTAAATGTATAGCCATTGAACGTAATTTTTTAACCTTGACTTGCTGTCTTGTTCAATTCATTTTAAGGTAACTTAACCCTTATACCCATAACTATCCAAGTTGCCTGTTTTAATAAGGCTAAAAAATTCATCTACCGCGTTGCAGTCAATCATAATGGCCAGCCATTATTCATTCATGCGCCTTGTAGCTAAAATTTTTAGTCATTCAAAAACTCATGCATCTTGAATGGTCACGGGTATAAATAATAAGAACCTGCACAGGAAGCATTTCATGCCTATTAAGCACAGCATTGCCCCAACGTTGTTGGCAGTTAGCGTATCGCTAGCGTTATCCGGCTGTTTACAGTCAGAACAACAAGACCCAAAAGTTAGTATTAATAAAAATCCTTTCCCTAGTACATACAAACCATTACCAAAACAAACGACGCTAATCAAAAATACTACGGTATTAATTGGTAATGGTGAGCGCCTTGATAATGCTGATGTGTTAATGGTTGATGGTAAAATATCTCAAGTAGGTAAAAGTTTATCTGCTGCAGGTGCTGTTGAAATTGATGGCACAGGTAAATGGGTTACTCCAGGTGTAATTGATGTGCATTCACATTTAGGTGTTTACCCAAGCCCGTCTGTGGAATCTCATTCTGACGGTAATGAAATGTCTTCACCAAATACCTCTGAGGTTTGGTCTGAACACAGTGTTTGGCCACAAGACCCAGGTTTTAATGCTGCTCGTGCAGGTGGTGTAACTACATTACAAATTTTACCTGGCTCTGCCAATTTATTTGGTGGTCGTGGTGTAACACTACGCAATGTCTCAAGTCATACTATGCAAGGAATGAAGTTTCCTGAAGCACCTTACGGTTTAAAAATGGCCTGTGGCGAAAACCCTAAGCGTGTTTACGGCAGCCGTAAAATTTTACCTTCTACACGAATGGGTAATATGGCGGGTTACCGCATGGCTTGGTCTGAAGCTACTGAATATAAAAATGCTTGGGAGAAATATGACCGTGATTACGCAGCAGGTAAAAATCCACTAGCACCAACACGCGATCTAGAACTAGATACGCTTAGAGGCGTACTTGATGGGGAAATATTAATTCATAATCATTGTTACAAAGCCGAAGAAATGGCAATGATGATTGATCTTGGCAAAGAATTTAATTACAAGTCAGGCACCTTTCACCACGCAATTGAAGGCTATAAAATTGCTGATTTATTAGCTGATAATGATAACTGTGCTGCAATGTGGCCAGACTGGTGGGGCTTTAAAATGGAAGCCTACGACATGATCCAAGAGAATGTTGCTGTAGTTAATGCAGTGAAAAACTCTTGTGCCATTGTTCATTCAGACTCTAGCAGTACCATACAACGCTTAAATCAAGAAGCCGGCAAAGTAATGTACCGTGCTAATGAAAATGGCTTTGCTTTAAAACCAGCAGAAGCGATTCGTTGGATCACGTTAAATGCGGCTAAATCTTTAGGTATTGACGATAAAACAGGTAGTTTAGAAAGCGGTAAAAATGCTGATGTAGTACTTTGGAATCAAAGCCCTTTTAGTGTGTACGCACAAGCTGAACAAGTGTTTGTTGACGGCGCAAAAGTATATGACCGTTTTGATGAAAAATACCAAGCTAAAAGCGACTTTATGCTAGGGCAAGCGCCGATACCCGCTTCAAAAGAGAAGGGAGGAGAATAATCATGAAAAATATTAAACTATTTAAAGCCTCACTAGTTGCGCTTGCTTTATCTACCATAAGTAATGTCCACGCTGAAAGCTTAGCAATTACCAATGCTACCGTGCATACCGCAACAGAGCAGGGGGTGTTAACTAATGCGACAATCGTTATTGACAATGGAAAAATTATCGCAATTAACCCTGAAAAAATCGTTGCCGACGTAACCTTTGATGCCATGGGGAAAATATTAACACCTGGCTTAATTGGTTCTATGAACTCATTAGGCTTAGTGGAAGTAGGCGCTGTATCAAGATCTCGTGATGCAAGAGACAAAAAAGCCGATATTACCTTTGACGCTTCAACTGCCTTTAATCCTCGCTCTACTGTTGTTCCTTATACTCGTAAAGGTGGCATAACCAGTAATGTAACTGCGCCAAGTGGCGGCGATAGTATGTTCAAAGGGCAAACCTTTGTTGCAGATCTATCCGGTGATTTTGACAGTGTTTATATTAAAGAAAATGCGGTTATTATTGATTTAGGTGCAAAAAGCAGTGGCTCACGTGCTTTGAATTTGCAAAAGTTACGCTACAAGCTTGAAGATGCCCAAAAGGGATTAACTAAAGCTGCGGAAGAAAAAGAAGCTGCTGAAAAAGAGAAAAAAGCAAAGAAAGATAAAAAGGCAGATGACAAGAAGAAATCAGCTAAAGAACCAAAGCGTGATGAGAAAATTATCAATGCGCTTTTAGCTGGTGAGAAACCGTTAATTGCTTATGCTGACCGCGCTACCGACTTGCTTGAGTTATTGAAACTGAAAGCTGAATTTAATCTTGATTTAGTGATTGCTGGCGGTGCAGATGCCATTTTGATTAGCGACCAACTCGCAAAAGCTGAAGTACCGGTTATTTTTGGCGCTTTAGACAACTTACCGAGTAGTTTTGATTCATTGCATTCTTCATTGACAAATACCGCAAAATTAACCCAAGCTGGTATCACAGTTGCTTTAGCAATAAACGATGCGCACAACTTATATCAACTACGGTTTGAAGCAGGTAATGCGGTTGCTAATGGGTTAACTAAAGCACAAGCCTTAGCTGCAGTTACCGCTAATGTTGCCGATGTTTTCAATATTGATGCAGGGCGAATTGCAGTAGGTAAAAGAGCTGACTTAGTACTATGGAGTGCGGACCCGTTCGAGCTTAGCTCTAAAGTTGACAAAATGTGGATTAATGGCAAAGAGCGTACAACGCAAAGTCGTCATGATGAGCTACGTAAACGTTATACAACCGACAGTAAAATGCCGAGAGCTTATACTAAGTAATCGATAATGCTGTGGTAGCGTAACTTAAAGCGCAAACTTTAAAAGCACTAAACAAGTTTTGTTTAGTGCTTTTTTATGTTCTAAACAAAACTCAGTACCTACAAGTTACTGGAAACAAAAGTAAGCTGAATACTTTTAAGCTTTCAAACAAATGTAGCTTGTCTTATTATGCTCTTTTATTTTTCTAATTTATCGCTGGGAATTTGATGTCATTAATGATTGTTGAGAATGAGTTCGGTCACATTAAGCAAGTGTCGCTGAATGAACAAGTATCTGTGCTTGAAATAAAGCATCAAATTTGTTCTGCTAAAATTAGCTTGTACGGTGGTCAAGTAATTGCGTGGCAACCTGAACATCAACAACCAATATTTTGGTTAAGTGACGACGCAGTCTTCAAAGAAGGCACAGCGATACGTGGCGGTATTCCATTGTGCTGGCCATGGTTTGGCCCAAATAAAGCAGCTAATGGCGAAACAGCAGGTAATCATGGCTTTGCCCGGCAAAAACAATGGACACTTGATGAAGTTAATATTAATCAAGACAATGTTTGTGTGACTTTATTACTCACAGGAGAAAACGAACATCCACTTTGGCCACATCGATACCAATTAAAACAAACTTTTGTTTTCTCTAAACAGTTTGAGCAAAAATTGTTTATCAGTAATTTATCATCTAAAACCTTTGAGTACTCGGCGGCATTACATAGTTACTTTGCGCTAAGCTCTCCCCAAAATACCAAGGTCAGTCCGTTAGCTGAGATTACTTATGACGATAAAGTTACCGGTAAAGATCAACAGCGTTCAACGTTAGATAACTGCGTAGGCGTTATCGATCGTATTTACCATAGTGATAAAACGTGTTTCATTGAAGATAAGCAATGGCAGCGAACTATTAAAGTATCATCCATAAACTGCCAGCAGTGGGTCTTATGGAATCCTGGTATTGATATTGCCATGGGTATGAGTGATGTTCATAGTGGTGCTGAAAACGAATTTGTTTGTTTAGAAGCCGCTAATACAGATACTCAAATTGTTAACGCAGGTGAAACAGTCATGATAGGGCAGAAAATAGCATTACTGTAGATAGCTTTGTTTTTATAGCTAGGCTATAAAAACAATACATTAATTAATGCGTAAGTGTTTATTCAATAACATTTGCGTAAAGGCGGTTTTTAAATAAAAGCCACGCGGTAATGTTTGAAATGGTTGGCCATGGCGATTAAATGCCTGTGTTTTAGCTTGGCTGTTTGCGGCCTTTGGGCGTAGTTGTAATACTTGTCCGTGTTTACCTGAAATATTTTCAACGTTACCTAAAACAATCATATCGGTGAGTTCTTGCCAATCTAAAGCTAATAACTGTTCTTCTTCGGGTGATGGCGACCAAATAAATGGAGTACCAACAATCCGCTCACCAATGGGAATATGGCGTTCAGAAACTACCGGCACCCACAAAACACGTGCCATTTTATTTCGTATATGACTCGTTTGCCAACTTGCTCCAACTAAGCCCGTTAATGGAGCAACACAGACAAAAGTGGTTTCTAAAGGTTTACCTTGTGCATTAATGGGCAGTGATTTTAATTCTATACCCAAATGAGGGAAGTCTGGCTCAGGTTTAGAACCTGCACTGGCTCCTAAAATTTGTTCAAGTAAAAGTCCAATCCAACCTTTTTCTCTGGTTAAACTTGTAGGCACTACTACGCCGACTTGCGCGGCTATTTCAGCTAAAGTCATGCCTGCAAGTACCTGAGCACGTTGCAATAATTCACTTTCGTTTTTTGGGATATTAATTTTTATAAGAAAACTCGATGTTCCACACGGCAATAATGTGTGAGTATAAGGTTTCTCAACCTATCCTGCTATTGTCAAACCAGAAAATAAAAAAATTATTTATTTGCTCGTAAGCCCAGATTATGGAAGAATCAGGGCATATTATATGAAAATTTGTTGGGAATTCCTTTGATAGATGCCGAAGGCTATCGAGCCAATGTCGGCATAGTAATAATCAATGACAGGGGACAAGTATTTTGGGCT